>JADMIO011618370.1_pt1 | contig 85754 bp, 60 predicted proteins | sample 8958161 | NCBI WGS metagenome assembly JADMIO01 (sample SAMN16585339, study PRJNA669376) | soil metagenome | isolation source: Crop rotation soil | place: USA: Cullars Rotation, Alabama | collected 2011 | reverse complement strand
TAATTACCGTACGACTCTAGGCGATGAAGAGCATACCATTTTCATCAATCATGCCTTCTTCCTCACCCAGCTAGACCATCCCTATGTGGGCTTTGAGAACTTTGTAGGAGGCCTTTCTTTCGCGAATATGGATGAGCCTGTTGTTACCAAAGGTTTTGACACCTACATACAGATGAAGCTCGCTGCGTGGGAGATGTACCTCGGCTATACGTACACGGAGGCGGAGCGCCACTATTTCGACGACGACCGCTTTATGCCGTTAACGCCGCGCAATCGCGCCGCCGGGACGCTTGTATATGAGATAGAGGAGAAATGGCGTTTTGGTATAGAAGCTTCCTACAATGGCAGCCAATATCGGGATTGGGATACGAAGACCCCGGACTACTTCTTTGTAGCGGCGATGGTAGAGCGGAAGTTTGGTCCGAAGTTTAGCGTCGTGCTTAATGGAGAGAATCTGCTGGATGAGCGGCAGAGCAATTATGAGCAGATCTGGACAGGCAGTATCAAGGACCCGTACTACAAGCCGCTGTGGGCGCCCATCGACGGGCGTGTGATCAATCTGGCGCTGCGATTCCAGCCGTTTGCGCGGTAGGGAATTTTAGCAGTATGCATGTCGTTCAAAAAAATGTCAAAAAGAATTTGCCCGTTTCAAACCGCCGCGTATATTTGCAATCCCAAAACAAGGAAGCATAGCTCAGCTGGTTTAGAGCATCCCGCTTCAAAAGCGGGAGGGTCCGCTGGTTGATTTGAAATATTGGAAGCATAGCTCAGCTGGTTTAGAGCATCCCGCTTAAAGAGCGGGAGGGTCCGCTGGTTGATTTGAAATATTGGAAGCATAGCTCAGCTGGTTTAGAGCATCCCGCTTAAAGAGCGGGAGGGTCCGCTGGTTGATTTGAAATATTGGAAGCATAGCTCAGCTGGTTTAGAGCATCCCGCTTAAAGAGCGGGAGGGTCCGCTGGTTGATTTGAAATATTGGAAGCATAGCTCAGCTGGTTTAGAGCATCTGCCTTACAAGCAGAGGGTCCGCGGTTCGATCCCGTGTGCTTCCACTGAAAGCCTCGAAATTCGAGGCTTTTTTTATGCCCGTGTTTGAGTCACAGCTCAGCTGGTTTAGAGCATCCCGGCTCTTAAGCCGGGAGGGTCCGCGGTTCGATCCCGTCCCGTTAGTCGGGACAGGTCGTGCTTCCACAGGATAGCCTCGCAGATTGCGGGGCTTTTTTATGCGTTGTGGCGAAGCATAGCTCAGCTGGTTTAGAGCATCCCGACTTTACGTCGGGAGGGTCCGCGGTTCGATCCCGTCCCGTTGGTCGGGACAGGTCGTGCTTCCACAGAATTGCCTCGCAGATTGCGGGGCTTTTTTATGCGTTGTGGCGAAGCATAGCTCAGCTGGTTTAGAGCATCCCGACTTTACGTCGGGAGGGTCCGCGGTTCGATCCCGTCCCGTTGGTCGGGACAGGTCGTGCTTCCACAGAATTGCCTCGCAGATTGCGGGGCTTTTTTTATGCCCTTTCGGAGATAAAGATCACGGACTAAAAGGGGACCAAGTCGAAAACTTGTGGGAATGGAAAGAGTTGATTAGTGAGTTCCAAAATGGCATTCGTCAAACCAAACCGGCTGTTCGAATAAAAGGTCAATTTGGAAGTTAGCTAATACAGACCTTCCGGCATGTCTTATCTATTTTACATCTTGCATTCAACGTTACGCGACAAATATTATATCGGGCATACCGGCGACGACATGCAAGAACGGTTACGGCGACACAATAGCAATCATCGAGGATTTACAGGGCACACGGGGGATTGGCAAGTAGCGTATTCAGAGGTTTACGAACTCAAATCCGAGGCTTACGCTCGGGAAAGAGAGGTGAAAAGTTGGAAAAGCAGAATCAAAATCGAGCAACTCATTCAAGCATAGCTCAGCTGGTTTAAAGCATCCCGACTTAAAGCAGATTGCGGGGCTTTCTATTAATACGGGCTTAGCTCAATTGGTTCAGATCATTCCGACTTTCAGTCGGGAGGTCCGCAGTTCGAACCGTAATTAATTTCCAGCATTGATTATTTTGCCTGCTGAAGATTGACCTTGAATTGCGGCAGCTCTGCTGAAATTACAGTTGATAAGAGGCAATGCTTTAAAATGCTTGTTGTTCTTAGCGACATTCCAAAGACCGATTTGAATGCCAGCTAAATCGTCGGAGCGATTAAACGCGCTTATGGATAGCCCCTTCAGGTGATTGATATTGGCTAGTGATGAAATGTTGAGTCCGGACAATGCGGCCACGCGTGTCACGAACATATTGATCATACAGCCTTTAACATTTCCCTCCCCCTCATCGTTTTTTGAGAAATCGCCCCAGGAGCCGAAAAAGCAACCGTTCATTGTGTCAGCTATCCTCGCCAGGTTGAGGCCCAGGCCATTTATTTTTTCAGCTATCGCTATTGGTGCAACAGCTAATCCGTTGATCGTTTTTGCACCGGTCTCAATACCGCCAACTGCAATTCCGTTTACTCTTCCGTCTGGTATGGCAGCAAGCCCACCGAACTGGATACCGTTACAAATAGAATCGACTACCAGCAGTAGTCCGAAATTAATTCCATTTATGACGGTGACGTTGGAGACCATAGAAAAATTCAACCCGTTTACCTGAACCTCCTTTTGAGGCTTGTTTTTTCGAGGTGATAATCTATCCAGGAAGCTGAGCCTTATAATATTTCGTTTGATGATCGTTTTGGAAAGGTTTGCAGGAGTATCGGCAGGTTCGTGACGTCGTCCGTAAGCACTTGTTAACAGCAAGTTGCAGCCGACAATCAGGCATGCAACAATTTGTCGACGTTTTGGGAAAAAGACGGATAGAAGGGCCCAGCGTATATATTGAAATATTATTCTGGTTGAAAAAGGTACAGGAGCACCCGGAGTGGTAAGGATGCCAAATTTTCGATTAGTCGAATTCGAGGTCTGCGGCATATTGGTGATGGGTTTGACCAAAGCTCCACATGCAGTGATCAATACTATTTGACAAATGTCAATATCGTCGATTTTGGTCATCGCACTTTCCCCTTAATAAAAGCAGATGCTTGCAGCGATGAATGTTCGTTGAACAACTGCTCAAAAACGACCAAATCTTTTTCGAAAAAGTTCGACAATTCGTCGTGTGTTCCACGGAATAGCCTCGCAGATTGCGGGGCGACTTTTATGCGTTCTCATTCCCGCAGACGACGCGGATGGCGCAAAATGAACCTTACAATTTTAAGCGCTTTATTTGCGCTGCTTTGAATCGCTTTTTGCTCTCTCTCATTGTTCTTTGCCTGGGCAACTTATGTTGGGCCCAGGGTAACGATGCTCAGGATACTTCAATTTTATTGGAAAGCATTGTTGTCACAGGAATCCAGAATACCAGTCCAAAGAATACGTCGCTGCATATTGAGTCTTACCCTTTAGAAAAACTGGAGATAAAGGCGCCTTATAACCTCTCAGACGCGCTTGCGAGGATTCCGGGGATAAGTCAGTTAAGCACCGGCAATGCCATCAGCAAGCCTGTTATACGCGGCTTATTCGGCAATCGCATTCTGGTTTTGCTTTCAGGGCTTCGCTTCGATAATCAACAGTTTCAGGACGAGCACGGCCTGGGATTATCGATGATTGGCATTGATAGAGTTGAATTGATCAAAGGGCCGGCATCTTTACTTTATGGCACCGAGGCCGTAGGCGGGGTAATAAATGTGATTGAAGAAATTCCTTCGCCTAGCCAACCAGGAAAAGTCGTGGACATGGCTGTCAGGCTTCATTCCAATACGCTTGGCACACTTACGGATATTGGATTATCAAACAGGAAAAATTGGAGCTGGTGGCGCATAAGAGGCGGTTTTGAAAGCCACGGCGATTACTCTGATGGTGACGGAATCAGGGTTTATAATTCACGCAATACAGGTTACTACTTCAAAGCTGGCTATGGCTTTAGAAGGAAGAGCTGGGAAAGCAATAATGCCTACAATTTTTCCTTTAATCAATATGGCTTTATCCTGGATAGTCTGAATAGCAGATACGCGCAGGATGGTCGCTGGTCACGTGCAATGGATGGGCCGCACCACAATGTCCTGCTCAATATTTTTAGCTCGCAGAATACTATTCAGTTAAAGCAGACGTCTTCGGACAACATCACACAGGGCTCGGTGTTGAAGGTAAACGTGGGTGTTCAAAGTAATAAACGTGCAGAAGATGAGGGCGGGGGCGAAATAAGCCTGAATATGCATCTGCTCTCTCTGCTTCAAAGTGCACGCTGGGAGAAATATCTTTCTTCAAAAACCATGTTGGTCCTTAACCAGCAAGCTACCTACGAGCAGAACAAGAACTACGGCAAGCGTGTCATCATTCCGGATGCGCAGATGCTGGAAGGAAATGTCTCTTCGTTTATTCGCTATACGAGCGGTAAGCTTGTGATGGAAAGCGGTATCGGAATTACCTACAAGCAAATCAAAACGATTCAAACACGCAAGCTCAATGGCCCTGCTGCGACCATTCAGCCGTTCAGTGTGGGAATACCGGCTCCTAATGTGATGATCGGCTTTAGCTACAATCCCAGCCAAAGTATAAATGTCAAGGCTAATATCGCTACGGGCATGCGCACGGGTAATCTCGCCGAGCTTGCATCGGAAGGTTTGCATGAAGGCTCGTTCCGTTACGAAATAGGCAATCCGAATCTCAAACCAGAGCAGAATTTGAATACCGATCTGACGATTGAGATTACAAAGTCAAAATGGTTTGTATCGCTGTCGGGATTCTACAACCACTTTAACAACTACATCTATCTGACGCCAACGACCGATACCTTCAAAGGCATCTTTCAGATCTATCGCTATGTACAGGCCGATGCTCGTCTGTATGGCGGAGAAGCGATCGGAATCTATCATCTGACAAACGACGTTCAGCTCAAGCAAACTTTTGCGGCCACCGAGGGCGTTACGGACAACAGCGGATACTTGCCCTTTATCCCTGCATGGCGTTCTCAGACCTCTGCCCGTTACCAACGGGACCTTTCACGATCCTTCAAGGAGTTTTTTATTGAGCCGGAGGCCGAATACGTTTTTGCCCAGGAAAAGCCAGCCAATTTTGAGATGGCCACACCGGATTATGCGCTCGTTCATCTTTACGCAGGATGCACGTCGTATGTCCATGATCATGCCTTTGTTCTTGGGCTCGCGGTTCGCAATCTGTTAGATAAAACCTATGCGGATCACCTTTCAAGGCTGCGATATTTTGGCATCAACAACCAAGGCATAAATCTCGTATTAACTTTAAGGACCAAGCTGGACTGGTAAAGACTTGACAAGACACGCAAATCGACTTAGCGCTTTTGCACTATGGCTGCTCGCAGGCGTAATGCTCGTGCATTTGTGTGCACCATTATTCTGTCATGTTAGCATGGTGCGAGTCAGGGCTAGGCAGCGCGACATGCTCCATTCTGAAGAAGGACTGCAAAAGATGGAATCTCTTGTTATTGATACGGCGGACTTCGCAGCCTGTTACGTCGCAGCAGAGGACGAACTCGAGATAGGGGGAATGCGATACGATGTTGCTTGCCATCGCCGAGTAGGCAGCAAGGTGCTTTGTCAGGTGTTGGCAGATCCTCATGAGAGGAGGCTCCTAAGCATGCAGAGAAAACATGCGTCAGAGAAGGAGCGCATCAGTAGGAGGTTCTCTTTTTGGCATGCGATATTCTGTCAAAGTCCCGATGAATTCAAGATTTGGGAGCCTGCACTTGCAGCTTTCAACTTCCATAAGCCGATCAATGAGTCTACGAAATGCGATGCGCCAGTTGGCAATGAGTCGCCGCCGCCGGAATGTACGCCATCATGGCATAGCAACATTTCCTGATTTCTTTTTAAAACTCAAACTAATGAAAGCAATTTTTGAAGCAGGGTTATCCCTGCTTGCCGGTATGGCATTACTTATCTCTTCCTGCGATAAAGAAGAAGAGGACGAAGGCAGGCTCCCGAATATCATATTCAAGACAACCGCAGGATATACTGCAAAAGACACTACGGTCGCAAAGGGCTCAACCATACTAACGGGTATTCTGGCTTCTAAGGCCGAAACGAACGATGTGCTTACGCTCTTTGTCGTTACTCGTTCCTATGATAATGGTTCACCTTCCAACGTGTACTCAGAGACGCTGACTGGTGTATCCGGAGACAACTATTCAAAGGACTATCCAATTACCACCAGAACTCAGGCGGGTACGGAGAAATATACGTTCACAGTTACCAATCGCGATGGGCTTACAAATGCGGTCAGCATAAACGTTACGGTGCAATAGTGCAGTCCCAATTTTGGAAAAGCCTCGCGGAGAGCGGGGCTTTTTTGTGCGCTGTAATATGCCGGTAGCTGGAGATGCTAGGCCCAATGAATGTTTAGTTTCTGCTTTATTCAAAATCGAGGTTTGGGCATTGTCCCTGCAAAGCGGCTTTTTGACCCTGCTAACGTGGCATTGGGGTAAAAGTTTTGAAAGACTGTTTTGTGTGTGTTTAATTTGATGTGTATTCCTGCTTGGGCATATTGGAGGTCATGCTCGTAAATAGGTAAAAACAGCAACCATGAGAATCCGTAAGCTCCCAATCTTATTCTGGTGTCTGTACTTTGTCTTTTGTTATGCTTCGGATGTAGTATTGTACCCCGAAAGCTTCATAATTGCGGAGATACTCATTTTTGCAACCCATAATCTTCTCCTTTTTTATGGACTTTATTTTTTTCTGAACCGCTTTTCGACGAAGACATCTGGCTCTACGTTTATTAGCCTTTTCAGGTTAGTAGCGTTATTATCGATCTTCTTTGCGTTACGCTATTATTTGAGGCAGATAATACTTCCGGAATTTTTTAGACAAGCATATCCCCGGATGGAATTCAAATCGTGGGTTACAGCGGGTATCATTTGGATTGTCAACTATTTTTTCTTTGCATCGGCTTACTATTATTTTATCTCGTCCAATCAAAAGCAGCGAAAGCTGAATCTGCTTCGTGAGAAGGAATTGCAAAGTGACAAGGAAAAGCTTTCCCTTGAGAACGCGCTTCTTAAAGCGCAAGTCAGTCCTCATTTCCTGTACAATACACTGAATTTTCTTTACGCAAAGGCGCTGCCGCTTTCCGATGCCCTGTCAGACGGTATTTTGAAATTGTCGGAAATAATGCGCAATACTCTAACACCGCAACAGAGCAATGGTCTGGTACCCTTGGTAGACGAAATAACTCATATCGAGGATGTAATCGGACTTGCCAGACTACGGTTTGGCTCAAAACTGAATCTTACGTTTACTGCCGCGGGAGACTATCAGGGGATTGAAGTGCCACCACTTTCCTTTGTTACGCTTGCCGAAAACGTGCTAAAACATGGAGATTTATCCGATGGTGTTACGCCCGCGGCGGTAAGCTTCGAAATGAATGGTAATGCCCTGACGTTCAAAACCTGGAACCGGAAAAGAAAGGTTCCGGCGGAAATATCCAAATCTATAGGACTTAGCAATTCACTACAGAGGCTTACAGATGCATTCGGTGATTGTTGTCTCGCCGAAATCGAAAATAAGGATAATCAGTTTGGACTAACAGTCTCTGTCACTTTCAGGCGAGCATTTACCACGATACCATAACTCACTCAGTATCGGTAAGCCAATATTGCCAACCAAGGTATTGCAGCTTCAAATAATACAGCACTGAGAGCGGCGGGCACGCGGTTGAAAAACACTTCGAAAGGTGGGATGCAAGAAGGGAAGGCTTCTTGTTGATTCGCCCATTGGGATATTCCAATCCAATCTATTTTCTTAGAGACGCATTCACCTCTATACCCTAATGCAAAACCCTAATGCAAAACCGACTTTCCCACAGCAGCTTTGCATTGCTCAGAGTTCCGTTGCAACCGCTTATCTCAGCTGATTCAGAGCCGGTGATTGACGAAAGTCATCGGTTCGCAGAGGCTGTACACCTTGCTTCCGCTTCATTCTACAATGAGTATAAAAAGTTGGGTGAATGGCAGGATAAGGATGTCGAAAAGCTCCGGCAAACGCTCAGCAAATACTGGCTGCGTTCCTGTACACGTTGTACGCCATACGGTGCCTTTGCGGGCGTGGCCCTTGTCCATTTTTCAACGGAAAAGGATGCTGCGATTCTTATCAACACCAATGAGCATCATCGTCTCGCTGTACGTGTCGATATGGATTATCTGGCAGCTATAGTCCAGACCCTTGTCCACCGCGAGGATGTACGGTCGCAGATATCTTTTACTGCCAACAACAGCCTTTACCGGCTGCCAGATGGAGCATACCGGTATGCCACATTCTATGTGACGGACGGAACACGCAAATACGAGCTGCAAGCCCTGGCTCCTTCCTCTTACCTCGATGGAATAATAAAGTTGGCAGCGCAATCAGTTAGCTATAGCGCACTGCTCGACTGGCTGATCGAATACGAAAATGCTTCGCTGGGTGAAGCCACGACATTCCTGACGGAATTGATACTAGCGCAGGTTCTGATACCAGATCTCGAATCCTGCATTACTGGTGAGGATCCATTGAGGCGTCTTGTGCAGCAGTTGAAAAGGCTGGAACAATCTGACGAACTCGCTCAGATCACAGCCACTTTAAGCAACGTAAATAACGCCCTCGCAAACTTTACATCCGGCGTTTCTGCACTTACAGCGATCAGTGAAAAACTGCAATCAATGCCTCTGCAGCTAAAAGAGCCACAAAGTGCACTTCAAGCGGATATGCATCTACGCTGCGTCGCTGCCGACATCCATTCGGGTATCGTAAAAAAGCTGCTGGATCAGGTTGACGCGCTTTGTAAGTACACCCGTCGTTACCAGAATCGCGATCTACAGGATTTTGAGAAGAAATTTGCAGCGCGCTATGAGGAGCAATGGGTGCCTCTTTCGCTCGCACTCGACGTCGATCTTGGTTTGGGCTATGGAAAGCTCAGCTATGAAAGTGCTGCGGCCTGCACCATCATCGACGAATTGCCGATAGCCGGCAATAACCAAGACAAGAGTTTTACTAACGATCAGTTCACCGCGCTCGCTCTAAGGAAATACACTCGCTGGTTGAGCAGCGCCGGCGAGTTTATAGAACTACACGATAGCGATCTCGAAGAGTTAAGAGCTTCGAGCGAACCGCCATCTTTGTCTGCTTCGATGCACCTAATGGGCAGCTTTCTGAAGCAGAATGACCAATTCGATGAAAAGAACTTCTTCTTTGACTATTGCAGTATCGGGGGACCTTCTGCGGGAAATATGCTGGCGCGTTTTGCGCAGTCCGATGAAACGCTCTGCGATCGTGTCCGGGGCCTTTCAGAGACCGAGCAGGCAGCAAATCCGGAGATCATTTTTGCAGAAATAGTTCATCTGCCGCAGTCCCGAACCGCCAACATTCTGTTACGCCCCTTGCTGCGCCAATATGAAATACCGTATGTCGGTTTGTCCGGCGCGGCCGAAAACCATCAAATCCTTGTGAGTGATTTGCTCGTCGGCGTTTCCGATGGTGAGATTGTTCTTTGGAGTAAGAAGCACAATAAGAGAGTAATACCGCGCCTCACAACGGCCCACAATTATTCTTATCAAAGCCTCCCGGTCTACAAATTCCTTTGCGACCTGCAGTCGCAGGGGCACTCATTTCCGGTAATGTGGGACTGGGGCGTATTATCCAACCAGAAACATTTGCCGAGAGTAGTGTACAAGAACATTATCCTGCATAAGGCACGTTGGATCGTTGAAGAGGAGGTCGTTAAGAACCTCTCTAAGGTTGATGGTGACGCATTGGTGATTGTAGAACGTTGGCACTCGGAGAATGGAATCCCTGACCGGGTAGTCTATAAAGAAGGCGATAACGAGCTGCTCATCGATTTTCAAAGCGAATCGGGAAAGAAGTTATTCCTGCGTTATCTGCGCAGATATAAGCGGGTAGTCCTCGAAGAGTTTCTCTTTACCAAAGAGAATTGCATCGTACACGATTCCGAAGGCAAGCCATACACCAACGAAATAATCCTTCCGCTTACATGCACGCCGGCAAAAAGCTACTCCAGGGCAACGCGGCAGTGGTTGTCTGAGACGGATGAGCTTGTTCAGCGACAATTCGCTCCCAATAGCGAATGGCAATACTTCAAGATATACTGCGGTGCCCGAACGGCAGAAACCATCATGCTCAGTACGGTCCTGCCGTTTGCGGAGACAGGGCTGGCTGCACATCGCTTTGAGCGCTTTTTCTTTACCCGCTACCGTGATGAATTCGGGCATTTGCGTATTCGCTTCTACAATGGCGACAATTCCAAGCAACACGCGTTACAGGCGTCGTTTATGGAAGTGCTACAGCCTCTTCTGGATAATGGCGCGATTGACAAGGTTGTCCTTGATACCTACAAGCGTGAACTGGAACGCTACGATGCCCGCATCATCAGCGAAACAGAACAGCTATTTCATTGCGACAGCCTTTGCGTGCTGACGTTTTTACAGCTACTGGATGGTGTGGAGGAACCGGATAAATACAGAATGCTGTTTGCGCTGCGCGGGATCGATATGCTGCTGGATGATTTTGGCCTGTGGGAATGGGATGAAAAGCATCGCTTGCTGCAAGTGATTCAAACCGGTTTCTTCCGCGAATATGGAGGCAGTCCTCCATTGCAGAAGAGTCTCAACTCAAAATATCGCCAGCACCAGCAAGACATCTTCTCACACATGGATTCGACTAATGATGGTGCCAATGAGATCGACGAAGCAATCGCAGTATTTCGCAAGCGATCAGAAATGAACCTCCCGGTTATTGAACGCATGAAGGAACGGCTGGGAGAAGACTGGGGCGAAAAGCTTCCAAAACTGCTGCCCAGCTACATCCATATGTTCATGAATAGGATGTTCATCGCGCAGCAGCGGACCTACGAGCTGGTTTTGTATCACTTTCTGGAGAAGTACTATCGCTCGAAAATTGCGATGCTAAACCACGCCGATCGCACCGCGATAGAGCATTCAACACAAGTACGTGAACAAGCCCTGATCTGAATTCCTGAAAAACACCTTATGCCCTTCACCGTCTACCAACAGCACGACGCCATGGACTGTGGCCCTACCTGCCTGCGGATGGTGGCGAAGCACTACGGCAAGGAGGCAAATATTGATCGCCTGCGACAGTCGGCCAATATCAGTCGGGACGGCGTATCCTTACTAGGCATCAGCGAAGCCGCTGAGAAATTGGGCTTTAAGGCGCTTGGGGTGAAACTCAATTTTCAACAACTTGACAAGGATGCTCCCTTGCCGTGCATCCTGCATTGGAATCAGGACCATTTCGTTGTCTTGCCCCCTCAGAACTACAACGGCAGACGCCACAGCGACAGAATATTGATTGCCGATCCCGCGCAGGGCCTCGTCAGGATCGACCGGCGAACTTTCCTGAATGCCTGGGCGCCGAACGGTTCGGAAGGCCTTGCGCTGCTGCTCGAACCTACTCCTGCATTTTACGAGTACGATGAAGATCGACGATCCGGAGTATCATGGGATAATCTGTTCTTCCATCTGCGCCAGCACAGGAAATACTTTCTGCAGGTGTTCCTGGGCCTGATCATCGGAAGCCTGATCATGCTTGCCTTCCCGTTTCTTACGCAGAGCATCGTCGATATAGGCATCAGCAACCACAATCTGCAGTTCATCTATATCGTACTGCTGGCGCAACTGGCACTGTTCTTTGCTCGCACGGCCATAGAGTTTGTTCGCAGCAGGTTGCTCCTGTTTATTAGTACGCGCATCAATATTTCCTTGCTTACGGATTTCTGGTACAAGCTGATGAAATTGCCGCTTTCGTTCTTCGATACGAAGCTCAGCGGCGATATACAGCAACGCTTGCAGGACCAGCACGAGATCGAACGCTTTCTTACCGGCAGCAGCGTAAACATCCTCTTCTCCGCAGTAAACCTGGCTATTTTCTCGGTTGTGCTGTTGATCTATAGTACCTCGGTGTTTGGCATTTTTATCATCGGCAGCTTGCTGTACTTTTTGTGGGTGCGATTCTTCCTGAAGAAGCGGCGCAGCCTTAACTACAGCCGTTTTCAGGTCGCTGCTAAAGAGAATAGCGCCACCATGCAGCTCATTTTCGGAATGCAGGAGATTCGCCTTAATAATGCGGAACGCGCTTTCCGTTGGGATTGGGAGGCCATCCAGGCGCGATTGTTCCGGCTCAATTTCAAGACACTTTCCCTAAGCCAGACGCAACAGGCCGGCGCTCTGTTCATCAACGAAGGAAAGAATATTCTCATCACGTTCTTCGTAGCAAAGCTTGTGCTGGACGGGCAATCGACGCTCGGTGAAATGCTGGCGATTCAATACATCATCGGCCAGCTCAACGCTCCCATTGAGCAGTTGATCGGCTTTACGCAAAGCTTGCAGGATGCAAAGATTGCTTTGGAGCGCCTGGCCGAAATTCAGCAGGTTGCCGACGAAGAGCCGGCTGAGAAGGATTTTAATACAATGCTCCCTGTTGGTAAGTCTATTTTGTTTCGCAACCTGAGCTTCACCTATCAAGGAGCCGGCGCTTTGCCGGTCCTTAAAAACATCAACCTCCACATTCCCGAGCGGAAGGTCACCGCCATTGTCGGCGCTAGCGGCAGCGGCAAGACGACACTTCTAAAGCTTCTTCTGAAGTTCTACGACAATTACAGCGGCAGTATTGTAATTGGTCAATCGGACCTTTGGGATTACCGTGTGTTTGCCGACAACACGCCACTGCCTGGGAACAGGATCACAGGGGCGATGCATGACCAATCAGGCGGCGCCGATCTGCGAAACATGAGTCCGTCTTATTGGCGCAGCTGTTGCAGCAGCGTGATGCAGGATGGATATATTTTCAACGACAGCATTTTTAATAACATTGCCGTAGGCGAAGAATCTCCCGACAAGCAACGCGCAATGTATGCTTGCGGTGTGGCTAATATTCTGCCTTTTATAGAATCCCTGCCGCTTGGGCTTAATACGAAAATTGGCGCGGAAGGCAATGGCGTAAGCCAGGGCCAGAGGCAACGCATACTCATTGCAAGAGCGGTCTACAAGAACCCTGAGTATATGTTCTTCGATGAAGCAACCAATGCGCTGGACGCAAATAATGAGAAAGTAATAATGGAGAATCTAACCGGTTTTCTGCGCGGTAAAACCGCCATTATAGTCGCGCATCGGTTGTCAACTGTGAAGGGCGCGGATAAGATTGTCGTATTGCACGAAGGAGAAATAGTAGAAGAAGGAACGCATGAACAGCTAGCGAGGAGGAAAGGTCATTATTATGAGCTTGTAAAAAATCAATTGGAATTGGGAAGCTGATGGAAATGAACCGCAACTACACACCATCCAATGGTAGGGCCTCAAAAGCTGCTCCTGTGAATGCGGATGATATTGCAATATCACGAGCGCAATCGTCATCATCCCTGCAGGAGATCATCTCGAGGCGACCCGGCTCCTTTGTGCGCAACGGTAACCTGATCATCATCCTTGCTATTTGTGGTCTTCTGAGCACCTCGTGGGTTATTCACTACCCCGATACCCTGCAGGGAACAGCCACAATTACAACTGCTCCATTTCCGTTAAAGCTGCAATTCCCCGCTGCAGGCCGGCTTCAGAGTCTATATGTAAAGGAGGGCGAAGAGTTGCGCCGGAATATGCCGGTCGTCGAGTTGGAGAATCCTACAGGCTACGAGGCAGTAGTTCGGATTACTGCTACTACCGATAGCGTCCTTTCCGCACTTCAGCGCGGCGACATCGCAGCACTCCATGCCCTACAGTCGTCGCCGCTTCAATCATTAGGCGAAGCTCAAACAATCTATAATTCGTTGCTGGATGCAATCGGCATTTATGTAGTGCAGGCTCAACAAGGCGTCTTTCGGAAGCGAGCGGAAGGTCTTCAATCACAGATCAACCGCTATGAATCCTTGTCTCTGATCAGCGCCAAAGAACAAGCGCTTATGGACGAAGAGCTGCGGCAGGCTGACGAACGCTACAAGGCAAATGAGCAACTGTATGTGAGTAAAGTGATTTCCCGCCAGGAGTATTTCGATGAAGCGGCACGGCTGCGACAGAAGAAGCTTGCGTTAGAGCAGCAACGCAGGGCCGGACTTCAAAACCGAGTAGCTATCGCCGATAACGCCAAGCAGTTGCAAGAGGTCCGGTTTGAGCACACTGAAAAGCAGACGGCTCAAATAGCCGCGATCAGAGCTCAGGCACGCAACCTGCAGAACTTTGTACAGGAGTGGAAGCAGAAGTACTTGCTGATGGCGCCGTTTGATGGCAAGGTGCACTATTCCCGCCCGTTGCAGATTCATGAGGCAATAGACGCTGGCGAGAGCATTTGTGCCGTTGTACCTTCAAGGCATCATTATATCGCGCTTATCCAGTTGCCGGCTCATGGTATGGGGAAGTTGGCTGTTGGGCAGGAAGTACATCTCTCGCCCGATCAGTTTCCCTACAATGAATATGGCTATATAACTGCCAGAGTGGAGGAGATCGCCGCGATCCCGCAACAAAGTAAAGACGGTATGCTGTATCAGGTGCGGGCAACAATGGAGGATACGCTTCGAACAAGCTATGGTAGGACGTTACCCTTTGTCGCGGACTTAAGCGGCGAAGCTGTGGTGATAACCAAAGACCGGAATCTCCTCGAAAGGTTGTTGGCCAGCTTTGCCAGAGGCCAGAGGTGAGAAGATACGGTGAATTTCCCGCAGAGCCGCAACGGAGCAGATGTGCAGAGCAGTGTATCCGATTCCCGGCTACTGAATGAAACGTCCACGTCTTGCAGACGCAATCGAAGCTCTGTGCAGCCCAAATTGGCGAATTGGCGAATCAGCGAATTAGCGAATTAGCGAATTAAATAAGAAATGCCCGGGGACATACCGGGCATCTTTGCCTGCACTTCTTCGCGTGCGGCCATTGTCTTTAGGCTTCCGTCATCGGAAGCGGCTGTTCATCTGACCTGCATTAGTTGCGGAAGGTCAGGAATTCGAAGGGGCGGTCGCCGTACAACAGGCGGTTGCGGCGCCTGGACGGTCGCGACGTATGCAGCGACGTGTGATGGTATACATCCAGCACCTCTGTCGTACGTGATACAGCCTCAATCGTGTCTACCCGGTTGATCGTATCGATGATGGCATCGACTTGCTGATCGAAGGTGTCTTGCCACTGTCGTACAGTCTTGGTAGTAAGGAGTAATTCGCGAGTAATGTTGGACATGGGCTTACTTTTTTTGCGTGTGGACTGAAAAAGTAGACACAATAATCCATGCTTGCAAGATGTGGAAAAGATATTTAAGCTACTAATAGAACTGTGTCAGATATGGATAGCGTTCTGCATATAAAGCTTTTACCTTTTGCAAAATCGTGTCCCTCAGACCCTCCAAATTGCGCCTTTGAATAGCCGAAACAAAGATGGCGGTGCCGCCTGTTTCGGTTTCCCAGCGACGCTCGAGCTGGTTCAGCAAGTCGGTCTTTACTTCTGCGTCCAGCCATTCGTCGAAGGTGCGTTCTTCATAAAGATCCATCTTGTTGAAGATGGTCAGCGTCGGCTTGTCGAAGGCGCCTATATCCTGCAGCGTTGCGTTTACGGTGCCCATCTGGTCTTCGTAAGCCGGATGCGAAATGTCTACCACGTGCAGCAGGCAATCCGCTTCGCGCACTTCATCGAGCGTGCTCTTAAAGCTCTCTACGAGATGGTGCGGCAGCTTGCGGATAAAGCCTACGGTATCACTCAGCAGGAAAGGCGTCTGCTCGTATACGACCTTTCGCGTAGTCGTATCCAGCGTTGCGAAAAGTTTATTCTCGGCAAATACTTCGCTCTTGCTGAGCACCGTCATCAGCGTGCTCTTGCCGACGTTGGTATAACCTACCAGGGCGATTCGGATGTAAGTTCCGCGTTCCTGCCGCTGCGTCTGAGCCTGCTTATCAATCTCCTTCAGCCTGCGACGAAGCAGTGATATCTTATCCTTCACGATACGGCGGTCAGTCTCGATCTCCGTTTCACCCGGGCCACGCGAACCGATGCCGCCTCCCTGGCGCTCAAGGTGCTGCCACATGCCTTTCAGGCGGGGAAGGATGTACTGATATTGGGCCAGCTCCACTTGCACTTTTGCCTGCGCCGTTTTAGCGCGGCGCGCAAAAATGTCGAGGATAAGATCGGAGCGGTCGATGGTCTTGACGCCCGTTGCATTTTCGATATTGATAATCTGGGAGCCGGTAAGCTCATCATCAAAGATTAGGAGGTTGACGCCTTTCATCTTGGCGTACTCCGCGATCTCTTGCAGTTTGCCCTTGCCGACGAATGTCTTGCTGTCGCGGTGAGGAAGCTTTTGGATGAATTGTTTGACGGCTACGGCGCCAGCCGTTTCTGCCAGGAATGCAAGCTCGGTGAGGTATTCCAGCGTCTGCGTTTCGGTCTGATGCTGTGTTACGAGGCCTACGAGTATCGCGCGCTCTTCCTGTATGACTTTCTTTTCTATCAAAATGTTGCCTAATGAGGGAGTGGTAAAATTAGGCTGTTTGAGGTGGCTGCCGTTAAAGGTGTCACCTTTTGAAAAGGTGACACCTTTAACGGCAACCGGAATCATGCCGCCCGCCGGAATATTTCATGGGCCGGCCCGCATTTCTGGTCTGTTGCCATGGCGGTTGGAATCTTCGTCACAAATAGGAGCTTCTCCGCCATACAGGTGTAGAGCGCTGTCACAAAAGTGAAGTCTTCCGCCATACAGGTGTATAGCTCCGTCACAGAAGCGAGGTCTTCCGCTATACAGGTGTATGTCTCCGTCACTGGATTGCAGTCTTCCGCTATGAAAGTGAACTTCTTCGCCGCAAAAGTGTTTGCTTCCGGCATGCAGGTGAGGAGTTCCGTCACTAAAGTGAGGAGTTCCGTCACTCAGGTGAATGCCTCCGTCAGAGAATTGAGGAGTTCCGTCAGGGAAGTGAGTACTTCCGCTACTGATTTGAAAAGCTCCGCGGCCCGGTGAATATCTCCGTCCGGGAGCTGAGGATTTCCTTTAAGGAAGTGAAGAACCTGCTTCGTTCCTGGTTCATTGTAGTCGCGTACTTATGCTCCATCTGCGCTGCACATTCGAATCGGAACTCTCTGAAGTCGCAAGACGTTTCTGTTTTTTATTAATGCGATAGAATAAAACATCCAATTTATTTATTGAAATATACAACATGCATAATACGCCTAGTTAACAACAATAAAACTCCATCTTGGCACAATTCAATTTTAATTTTGCGCCCGAAAATACAATTCAATTTTTTTTTTGATTTTATAGGCATTCTAAGCAAGTCGCTCTTCTCTGCCGGCGCTGAGTCTTTGGCAGAAGCGGCCGGCATGTCCACCCAAAACTGTAGGAAATAGCCCCGACATGTAGCGCAAACCGGCGCTAGTGATTAAATAATAATTTTTCTAAGACCCTGATGAACCCCATCCTTCTTACTGTAGGCGCACGCCTGAGATGCGCCGTTTTACTGCTTTTCTGCCTGCTGGCTTCTCCGGCTATGACGGGGTTTGCCCAGATCACAAATAGTGTTACCGATTCTTCCTTTTGTGCCGGTGCCTCGATCATTCTTAACTACAGTTCGCCCACGGCCCTGGGCTCGGGCAGTACCATATCGGTCGAGCTGTCCGACGATAGTGGTTCTTTTACATCCGCTTCCGCAGTCGGGACAATTTGCTCTTTTAGCAATGTCCCGACATCCGGCTCGGTAACTATTACTATCCCCTCATATACGCCGACAGGAAATGGCTACCGCTTACGTGTCAATACACAGGGGCCTACCATAGGTACTCCTACCTCTGTGAATCTGCACATCGTCGGTCGCCTGTATGTGGATGGCGGGGCTTCTTCCTGGGGCAGCGGCGGCAGTTGGGCCTCGCCGCTAAAGACGCTGGACTCTGCGTTGCGTATCGCTAATGCGGAGAATTGCGGGACAGAGATCTGGGTTAAGGCAGGCACCTATTACCCGACGGCGGGAACGGCTATTACCGGCAGCCGCGATTCTTCGTTCCGCATATTCAGAAGCGGCATCAAGGTTTACGGCGGATTTGCAGGCACGGAATCAGCCCTTTCACAAAGAGCTATTGCGGCGAACCCGACTATACTCTCTGGTAATATCGGTACGCCAGGCAATGCTGCAGACAACTCGTACCATGTCTTTACCATTCTGCCGGTCAATGGTACGGCTACTATTGACACGACCACGGTAATAGACGGATTCACGATCCGGGATGGGAATGCGAACGCGGCTTACAACACAACCTTCGTCGCTAATGGTTTCGCCATTTCCTCCGACGGCGGCGGCGGCATATATATGGGTGCATTAGCCGGCGGTACCTGTAGCCCGAAAATCAGTAATTGCACTATTAGCGATAACAAGGCCGCTGGCGGCGGCGGCGGCATTTGTTTGAACACCTCGACACACCCGCTGGCTTCGGCACGGCCGATCATCTACGACTGTTCGTTTATCAATAATAGTGCGGTCAACGCTCATGGTGGTGGAATCTACAATTACGGTAATGCCGGCAGCGGCAATGGCATCGGATATAACATCCGGGAGACTTTGAGTGGTTGTACGTTTTTGAACAATACTGCGGAATATGGCGGAGCGATATGGAGCTGGGGTTCTGTACTTTCCATATCGTCATCAGTATTCAACGGTAATTCAGCCCGGTCGGTAGGCGGCGCCCTGTATAATGACATGGACACCGTTTCTATAAAGAACTGTGACTTTAAATCAAATAGTACGGTTTTTAGCCAGGGAGGCGCGATGTTCAGCTCCGCCACCCTTGGGAATGCAGACCATTCGTCTTTCGATTCAAATTTTACAACGGGTAACGGCGGTGCTGTCTATGTGAACTCGGGTAATTGGAGCTTTAGCAATTGCAGATTTATTGCAAATACTGCTACAAATGGCGATGGCGGCGCAATCGTTCAGAATAACCCACCCGCTACCCTTACCCTTACCAATGATACCTTAGGCTTTAACAAAGCCGGCGGCTCGGGGGGAGCAATCTGGTCCAGGGGGCCATCAGTGGTAAGCAATTGCATCATCAATGATAACAGGGCCGGACAGACCGGAGGTGGAATTTTCGCCCAAGGCGTGCTAAAGATTACGGGATCTGTCTTCGAACGGGATTCAAGCGCCAGCAACGGCGGCGGAATCTATATGATTCCCTTGTCTGGCTTCACAGCAGGCCTCCGTTGTGTCGGCAATTTCTTTAAGGCCAACTACTCTTCAGGTTCGGGAGCCGGGATAAGCGTCACAGCGCCTACAGATACCATCGTCAATAACGTTTTTGTTGCCAACAAGGCGAACACGGTCGGCGGCGCAGGTGTAAATATTGCACTCACGTCGACAGATGCAGCATTCGTTGCGAATAATACCTTCTATCAAAATACAACTGCCGGCTCGGGCGCTTTGCGTCTTTCCGGCTCGTCCGGGACGTTCAGAGCGTACAACAATCTGTTTTGGGCCAATACAGCCCCCGAGATCAGCAATGCTGCGTCAGGGACTTCATTTACACAACTCTATAACTATGTTACATCAGACCCGCAGTTCACGAATCCTTCTAACGCGATCGGTACAGACAATATCTGGGGAACTGCTGATGATGGTCTTCAATTAAAGTTTTTATCGACCGCACGCAATGCCGGGAATAATGCTTTTGCGTTTGGATTTGCAACGGATGTAATAGGTTCGGCCCGCATTCAGGGCAGCGCCATTGATGCAGGAGCCTACGAAAGTTCTGCTTCCGGTTGTCCTGCTGCGGCCAGAGTGTATGTAGACAGCAGCCTGAGCGTTTCGGGAGACGGTACTTCCTGGTCGCAGGCTTACAAAACCGTCTGGGAAGCGCTTACTATTGCGAATGCATGTTCAGGTGTAAGCGAGATCTGGGTGAAGAAGGGTACTTATTACCCGATGAGCGATCCTACCACGATAGCAACTTCCCGCGATTCATCTTTCCGGATCTTTCGCAGTGGCATTAAGATATATGGAGGATTTGGAGGAAACGAGACGCAGCTTTCGCAGCGCAGTGTAGCAGGAAATCCAACCATACTTTCGGGGGATATCGGCACGAAGAATGGTAACACAGATAATGTTTATCACGTGTTTACGATTCTTCCGCTAAATAGTACCGGCACGATAGATACAAATACTGTTATCGATGGATTTACGATTCGAGATGGTTATAGCTATGCCAACAACACCCTTTTGTTCAACGGTGTCTCTATTTTCCGGAATGTAGGTGCTGGTATTTACATCGGCGTCGCTTCAGGAGGCGTCTGTAGCCCACAGATTAACAATTGCATTCTTGCAAATAACGAATGTAATAAGGGCGGGGCATTGGGTATTTACGGCGTCAGTCCCAGTTCAAAACCAATTATCTCAAACTCTACGTTTAGAAATAATACTGCAGGCTCCTATGGTGGAGCCATATACAATTATGGCTCATCGCTTTCTATTTCATTTTCCACCTTTATAGGCAATACTGCACCAAGTGTTTATGGAGGTGGAATTTTTAATGCCAGCGGCTCGGTTTGCAATTTGGTCAATTCGTCATTTATTGCAAATAAAGCATCATACGGCGGTGCCGTTTTTTCAGATGGGCCCTTAACAACAAAAAATTGCGTCTTTAGTGAAAATTGTGCCGCGTCGGTAGGCGGCGGCATTTATGGATCGGCACGAATCGAGATTACAGGCTCCGTGTTTGAACGCGATAGTACCAACGCGAACGGCGGTGCGGTATGTGCAAGTGGTACCGGAAATCTTTATTCAGTCGGTAATTTCTTCAATTCCAATTATGCGCTCGGTTCTGGGGGCGCTCTGAGTATTGGTGCTGGTAGTGACACAGTAGTCAACAATGTTTTTGTTGCTAACAAGTCGGGCAGTGGAGGTGGATCAGGACTAGACGTCCGGGCTACAGCTAACGCCGTTTCGTTTGTTGCGAATAATTCCATCGCTCAGAACGTTACTACAGGAACCGGCGCTTTGCGCATTTCTGGTTCAGCAGGCACAGTAAAAGTTTACAACAACCTCCTTTGGGGTAACAGCGCAGGAAGCGGCACAGCTGATATCAACAATGCTACGTCAGGGGCGACCGTTACCCAAAGCAACAACTACACGACTCCAAACCCGCAGTTCACAAACGCTTCCAATCCGATCGGTACAGATAATATCTGGGGTACGGCTGACGATGGTCTTCAAATCAGCTCCACATCTTCGGCAGTCAATGCGGGTAATAACGCATATACTGCCGGTCTTACAACAGATATTACCGGCGCAGCCCGTATTCAGGGCGGCACTGTCGATGCAGGCGCTTATGAAAGCCCTGTAGCGGCCTGTCCGGATATCAGCAGCACATCATCCACGAATCCAACTAGCTGTGCAGGTGTCGATGGTACTATTTCTCTGGACGGACTTACTGCAGCCAGCGTCTATACCGTAAACTATTCTTTGAATGGCTCGGCTCAAACGCCGCTGACCTTGACCTCAGACGCAGGTGGAACAGTCGTACTGACTGGCCTTGCCGCAGGCAGCTATTCTAACTTCACAGTAATCAACAGCGCAGCCTGCACTTCATCCGTCTATACAGGTCCTGTCGTGTTAACCGATCCAGCTGCACCGAACATTGGTAGCAACACCTCTTCCGGTCCAACTACCTGTGCGGGTGCGGACGGCACGATCACACTGAAAGGTCTGACAGCATCTAGTACATACTCAGTAAACTATTCGCTGAATGGTACGCCACAAACGTCACTAAGCCTGAGTGCAAACGCAGGTGGAGAGATCGTCCTGGTGAACCTTAGCTCCGGTAGCTTTTCCAACTTTACCGTTGTCAACAGCGCCGCCTGCACCTCCTCTGTCTATGCAGGACCTGTACTGCTCACTGACCCTCCTGCGCCTGCATTCAGTTTTTCATATGCCTCGAATCCTTCGGGTTGTGGTGCGACAAACGGAACCCTGTCATTGACTGGTCTTGTAGCGAACAGTGTTTATACAATTAATTACTCACTGAACGGGATCCCTCAACTTCCGTGGGTCACGACAGCGGAGGTAAACGGAAGAATCGTGGTGGGCGGTCTCAGCGCAGGCAGCTATAGCAACTTATCTGTAACCAGCGCAGCAGGATGTGCCTCATCGGTGTATGCAGGACCTATTGTTCTGAACAATCCGGCGCCACCGGCAATCAGCAGCGCTTCAACCACTATTCCTACTACTTGCGGTGGATCGGACGGAACTATTTCGCTGAATGGTCTTACTCCTTCTACAAGTCATCTCGTCAATTATTCGTTGAATGGAACGCCGCAGTCTTCGACCATCATCTCAGATGCGGGCGGGGTCGTAACCATCTCCGGCCTCAACGCAGGCAGCTATTCCAATTTTACCGTCACAAGCAGCGCTGCCTGTACATCTTCTGTCTACGCAGGGCCTGTTGTAGTGACCGATCCGGCGCCACCGGTGATCAGTAGCGCTTCCACGAACGATCCTACAACATGTGGCGGTGCCGATGGACGCATCTTGCTGATCGGCCTGTCGGCTTCTACATCGTACGCTGTCAACTATGAAATGAACGGGTCGCCCCAAACTGCCAACATTACTTCGAATGGAGGCGGATTACTTTTCATCTCCGGACTTGCCGCCGGCAGCTACACTAATATCTCGGTGACGGGAGCCAATTGCAGCTCCAACGTGATTCCTGGCCCTATAGTATTGAACCCGCCGCCTACACCTGTGATCACCAGTATATCGTCTGCAGATCCAACGACCTGCGGCAGCACAGGGTATATCATTCTGAACGGCCTCGTTGCGAATAGAAATTTCACGGCGACTTATTCAATGAATGGGGGATCACCCGTTACCGTAACTATTAGTTCTGGCTCCACTGGAGTAGCGCTCATTGTCGGTCTGGCTCCGGGAGTTTATTCCAACATCTCCGTAACGAAAGACAACTGCCAAAGCAATATCGTAGGTCCCCTGACTATCTCCGATCCGCCAACCCCGCCGGCGCCTACGGCCTCTTCGAACGGGCCTGTATGCCAGGGCGCTACGCTTCAGCTGTCGGCCAGCGGGATCACAGGATCTCACTATGAATGGAGCGGGCCCAATGGATACAGCGACACGACGTGGAACCCTACAGTCACCAACAACATGCAGTCGACGGATACGGGCACCTATAGTGTGACCCAGAGGGTTGCCGGCTGCGTATCTCCTGCCGCAACAGTCTCAGTTGCCATGTCGACGGTTCCTGCAGCGCCGGGCGTTATCAGCGGCAACAATGCTCCATGCGTTGGGGTTGCATACGCTTACTCCGTGAGCCCTGTAGCTACAGGCAGCTCGTATGTGTGGACGATTCCTTCCGGCTCGGGCTGGGGCGGTAGTTCTGCTGCTTCCTCTATTAGTGTAACGGCGGGCGCTTCCGCCGGCAACTTGAGTGTGGCAGCCGTAAACGCTTGCGGCACGGGGGCATCTGCCACTGTGACCCTGTCGCCTAATTCCAGCCCTTCCACGCCGACTGTCGTTAATGGTCAGACAACTATCTGTAATGGCAGCACAGCCTACTACTACGTTCCGGTAGTAAGCAATGCGACATCGTATACGTGGAATCTGCCTACTGGCTGGACCGGCACCGGCTTCCCAACCGCCTCGATCTTCGCGACTTCCGGGGCCACCAGCGGCACGATTAGCGTGACAGCCGATAATGTATGCGGTTCCTCAGCGGCCGCGACTCTGCCTGTAACAGTGATCTCCGTTCCCACGCAGCCGGGCGCTATCAGCGGGAGCGTCGCTCCTTGCGTAAATTCAAGCCAGAGCTATAGCGTTGCCGCGGTAAGCGGTGCTACAAGCTATAATTGGAGCTATCCATCCGGCGGCAATCCTGCCTGGATTGGAGGCTCCACCAATTCTTCCATAAACCTGACGGTAGGCGCGAACAGTGGTAGCATTAATGTTGCGGCGCTTAACCAGTGCGGCAGCAGCGCAGTAACAAGCCTGCTGGTCACAGTAACCCAGCTGCCCGGTCTGCCTGGTGCTATAACAGGCAAGACAGCGCCTTGCGAAGGAGCGCTGGAGACCTACTGGCTCAGCGGAACATCTGCAGGAGCCAGCTCATACAACTGGTCCGTTCCGACCACATGGACAGGCACCAGTATGCGGGACACGGTAGACATTTGGGTCGGCGCCGGCAGCGGGACAATTACTGTTACTCCGGTCAATGCCTGCGGATCGGGGATACCAAGAACTTTTGCGGTATCGGGCACTCCGGTTGTAACGACCGCTGTGAGCCTGAGTCGCTCAACTCCTACCGATACCATTTGCGCCAATACTCCTGTAACCTTTACAGCAACGGCCATCGGCGAGGGGACAAGTCCTCAGTACGTGTTCAAGAAAAATGGTATCATAGTGAACAGCAATGGCAATTCCTATACGGATGGTAAGCTGTCAGGCAGCGACGTGATCAGCGTGACGATGATATCTTCTTTGCCCTGCGTGACCCAAACACAGGTAAAGGATTCCATCCGCATGTTTGTTATTCCACTCGTTACTCCGGGTGTCAATATCAATACAACGCCTCCGATTATCCTGTGTGCCGGCACCACGGTGACCTTCGTCACCAATACCGTAAATGCAGGACCGGTTCCGGTTTACGATTGGTATAAGAACGGGGTACCGCTCGGCGTTACTGCGCCGACTTATACAACGAGCGCGCTGGCAAATGGAGACACTATTCAGGTGATGATGACTACATCTGCGGTTTGTCCTGCTTATCCAACGGCTGTTTCAAATAAAGTAGGTTTGAACGTGAACAATATGGTGACGCCTTCCGTTGCGATCAGTGCTTCGCCAGCGGGTCCATACGCACCCGGGACACCTGTAGTCTTCAGCCTGACAGAGTCCGGAGGAGGAAGCGGCGCTACCTATCAGTGGACGAAGAATGGCGTGAACATTCCTTTTGAAACAGGGGAGACTTACAGCACGAGCAGCCTCAAGTCCGGCGATCATATTGCCGTACGAATGCTGAGCTCGCTTCCCTGCGCATCACCTGCGCTGGCGACCAGCAACACCATAATCATTCAGGGCAACTCAACCGGTGTCGGCAATACTGTAGCCAGCACCTGGGACGGCTCGGTGGAACTCTATCCGAACCCGAGCAGCGGACGGTTTACCCTTGCTGTGCAATGGGCCGAAGCGCACAACAGCACGCGGGTGACCGTCGACATTGTATCGACTCTTGGACAGCGCATCCATCACCTGGTACTTCATCCTGATCGCAGTAAATGGAGCACGGATGTGGTGTTGGGAGAGGAAGTGGCTAATGGCAATTACATACTGCGGCTGGTAACGGAGGATGGCATGTCGTACGTCCGGCAAGTAATGATCGTTCGATAGTTGCGAGAGCATTGAATGGTCTGAGGTTGTTGGACAGATCTCAGGAAAGAATCCCGGCTGCTCCTGGCGAGAGATAAAGGGAAGAGTTTTTTGCTTTCATCCGCTCTGGCGGCTTACGCAGCTTCAGTAGGTTCCGTTTTCTTGTTGCCGTCTTCGCCATTTTTACGTCTGGTTGGGGTTTTGTCGTAGGTGAAGGTTGCCTTTGTCGAGGGATCACTCCTGAACAGTATTTGCGCCAGCCGGCCAATGGCCATCGCTTCCCCGAACAAGCCATTCAGTAAGATTGTATCCTCTTCTGTAAGCTCACTGCGATGTCCTTTGTGGGCTTTCTGACTTGCCTTCTGAGAAGAATACTCAGCGGCCAGTTTATGCAGTCTGGCGAGCCTTTCAGCAGGCAAGCCGCTTCCCGCACTTCGTCAAGCGTGCTTTTAAAGCTCTCTACGAGATGATGCGGCAGCTTGCGGATAAAGCCCACGGTATCGCTCAGCAGGAATGGCTCTGCTCATAGATGACTTCCGGAATCCGCTATAGTATGCCCGCAAATGGAATAGTGTGTGGGAATGTGCAATGGTGTGCCCGGATATTGCAATGGAGTGTCCGGCGATTGCAATCGCCGGCCCCATTCGGCAATCGATTGCCCCATTATTGCAATGGAGTGCCCCATTCCGCAATGGCGTGCCCGGTTATTGCAATGGAGTGTCCCGTTATTGCAACGGAGTGCCCTATTCAGCAATGGAGCGCCCCTATTTTTTAATGGGAGTCAGAAGCGTGCAGAAGGTATGCAGAACTCTGCAGAAGGTATCCGAACGTATTCAGAAGGAATGCGAAGCTCGGCAATGGGAAGTCCGGCTTGTGCAAGGAAAGTCGAAGGTCTGCAGAAAGAATCCGATGGACTGGCGAAGCAAGTGGAGGTTCTGCGGAAAGCAGTCAGAGGGTTGTAAAAGGGCGGCTGGGAAGTGAATGGATTTGTCGTGGTGATGTAGAACGATCACGTTCTTCGATGATCGATGAGACCAGGCAGGTATGAGGTCTACTTTCCCAACAGTTCTTCCCGGATGTTCCGAAGGGACATCCGGAAGTCCAATAGATATGCTCATCAGGTAACCGCTATTGTCTATTTTCGTAATCCGGTAGGAAATCAAGAAAGCAAATACGATTGCGGAAGTAAGAAAGGCACTTCTGCTCAGGCCTCTTGCAATTGAAGAGCTCGGCCAGTTTTATTGCGACACCGATGAAGCGCGCAATGAAGTGCCCGCGAGGCATATCCTGAAAGAGTATATCTGCGACAATGCCGAATCCGGAAAATCGGCTCATCTCCTCTTTGTCGGTGCAAAAGGTTGCGGCAAGAGCACAGAGCTCAACAAAATGCAGGAAGAGCTTATGGGCGAGTTTGCCGTACTCAGCTATTCGGTGATGGAGGAACTGGACCCGCAAAGCCTTGAATACATTGAGCTCTTCATCGTCACGATGCAGCGGCTTTTTAAGCTTGCGGTCGAAAAGGGCCTCGACATTGACGAGGGCTTCCTGAAGAAAATTGAAAACTGGACACAAACAAAGGAGATCTCGGAAATTAAGGATAAACACTTCTCTGCCGAAGCTGAAGCCGGCGTAGGCGCCAAATCCGGTGTTCCGTTTTTCCTTGATTTCTTTGCTAAGCTGAAGAGCGCGGCCAGAACCTCCAAATCATTTAAGGAAACGATCAAGGAAACGATAGAGCCCCGCCTGGCCGACCTGATCAACCTCTGCAACGAATTGATTACAGAAGTGAGGATTGCACTTACCGGGCAGTACAAAGATCTGATCATCATCATTGAGGATCTCGACAAAATACCTTTGCCGCAGGCCGAAAAGCTTTTCTTCGACTATCCTCATCAACTTACTCAACTAAAGGCGATTGTCGTCTACACATTCCCCGTATCACTTTATTATAATACCGGTTTCGGTGTCATCAGGCCCTACTTCAAGAAAGTAGTAGAGCTGCCGATGATCAAGATCTCGCAGAAGGACGGATCGAGCTACGATACGGGCCGCGAGGTGATGCGTAGCATTGTGGACGCAAGGATCAATCCGGCGCTTTTTGCCAATGATACCATCCTGCCCAAGTTCATAGCGATCACAGGCGGGGTGATCCGCGACCTCTTTGATATGCTTAATGCAGCCGCCACGGCAGCCGGTTACAAGAAAAGCGCCACAATAAGCGACGAGCATTATAACTACGCGCACAATCAACTGAAGGGCGCTTACAGGAATACCATTGCCGATTTCCTCGACGATAAGGGTGCGTTGAAATATCCTGCCTCTGCATTCTACAACGCACTGAATGCGCTTGAGTGTACTGCCGATAAGAAACCTGACAACTCTGAAGTAATGATGCTTCTTCGCCAGAACCTCTGTGTGCTCAGCTACAATGGCGAAGGCTGGTGTGATGTTCACCCGATCATGAAAGAGGTGCTTGCAGAGCGGAATGCTAATAAGCCCCAGTCGTGAACATCGCCCTGGAAGACAATTTCGATTTCTCGTACTACCAGCTCCAAATCTTCTTGAGCGAGGGAGAACAGGGCTATATGTTCTGCCGGGCCGATAATCAGTATTTAATTAGCCGCATCAATGAAAACCTGCGTCGCGATCTTCATGAGAAGGGCATTGACTGCAGCGTACTGTTCCTGAAAGCTGAAAGCGATGTGCCGTTGCTGGCGCAAATAGAGCAGGCTGCTGCCCAATGCGACTGTCTGATCGTGGGCAACCTTTCCGAAATAGTCAATACCCCCGAAAATGGTCTCCGGTGGCTAACGCAGCTCAATTTTGCCCGTGAAGCGCTGTGGGCTATTGGTCGGCCAATTCTCTTCTGGGCCGATGAGCGAAGCATGCACCTGATCATTAACCATGCCTACGACCTGTACTCTCAGCGCAGGCAGATGACGGTGCATTTTACAGGCACGGCGGATATGGAAGTGGCCGCTAAGTTGCCGCGCGAAGGCTGGGAGCAATTTCTTGCCTCCGAGGAGTACAAGGAGCTTCAGGCGGAGATAACCTTGTTGGAACGCCGCCTTCATGGAGCAAAGGAAAAGGGCTATCCCGAGGCGCGGCTTTTTGCAGAGATCGCATTGCCTCTTGCAAGACGCTATGCCCGTCTCGGCTTAGGAGAGGATGCCAGGAAGCTCTTAGTTGAGTATGAATCGCAAACAGAAGAAGCAGATGATCCGGACGTGTTGCAAGAGCTGGGGCAGGTATACTATAGCCTTCACGACTATCCGCAGGCAATAAGTCTGTTGCGGCGGGCCAACGAGTTACTTGAAATGGAGTATGGCAATAGAACGGAATATCCTCTTCAATGGTACGATAATCTCAGGTATATAGTTGAATGGAGTGAAGAGACGGGAAGATCAACTACACTTTTGGGTGAAATACAAGCTGCGGCTAGTGTATTAGAAGCGGATGAAGGAACGGAATGGAAGCTACCAGCACTATCGGTATTCCGGAATTTGCAGGGCGATATTGCGCGCGGGAAAGGACAACTGCAAGATGCAAGGACCTACTATGAGCAAGGGTTGAAAATCAGTGAGCAAGTTAACCGGGCCAATCCCCACTCGGAGCAGTTGCAGCGTGATCTAGGTGTTTCCTTCAATAAGCTTGGCGATACGCTAGCCGCGCTGGGACAACTCAGCGCCGCGAAAAACTATTACGAGGAAGGCTTAAACATCCGTGAGCAACTTAGCCGAGCAAATCCGAATTCGGAGCAGTTCCAACGTGATCTCACGGTTTCCTATGACAGGCTTGGCAATTCACTTGCCGCACTTGGGCAGCTCACTGAGGCGAAAGGCTATTATGAGCAAGGCCTGAAAATCCGCGAGCAGCTTAGCCGAGCCAATCCGAATTCAGAGCTGTTACAGCGTGATGTAGGTGTTTCCTTAAACAAGCTAGGCAATTTATTTGCCGCGCTTGGGCAACTCAGCAACGCGAAAAGGTATTATGAGCAAGGTTTGAAAATTAGTGAGCAACTTAGCCGAGCCAATCCGCATTCGGAGCGTTTGCACCGGGATCTAGGTGTTTCTTTCATAAAGCTTGGTAATACACTTGATGCGTTAGGGCACTTCAAGGAAGCGAAAGGCTATTATGAGCAAGCATTGAAAGTCAGTCAGCAACTTAGTGGTGTCAATCCGCATTCGGAGCAGTTACAGCGTGATCTGGCAGTATCCTTTTTCAGACTAGCCAACATTTTAGTAAAAGAGAAAGCAATGGAATCGGGACTAGGATTTTACACCAAGGCGCTCGAAATATTCAAAAACCTACTTCAGGCTAATCCTCATTCACAACAGCTAAAAAATGATGTCGCGTCGACAGAATCGAAGATCAAGTCGCTAAGCGAAGCAGATAATAGTGCAAGCGAAAGCTAAAAAGTTGAACTATCAAAGCTCCTTCTCCGTATACGCCACATTCCAGCCCCAGTCGTCGGTCTTTTTGCCGATACCCATGATCTTGCCGAGGCTCATGTTCAGGCCAAACTCATTGTACGCGCCGGCGACATGATAATAGGTACGGGCGTAATGGATCTGGAATTTGTTCAGATTGATGCCGGCGCCAAATGAAAAGCCGGCGAGCCCGGGTTTGTCCTTCACGGCCATTTCACCGCGGTGCAGGTGATTGTAGGCAAGACCCAGCGTGATGCGCTGCCCCAATGTAAGCTCAGCGCCGAAGATCACGTGGCGGAAGAGCTTGTCTGCAAAATAGGATTTCTCAGACTCCGAAGAATCCGGCTGCGCCAGCAGGTTCGAGCTTTCGATATCCGCAGGATTGTTGTAGCGCACATCCCATTCATACAGATGATGCACGGTGGCCATCACGCGTAAAGGAAGGTGCGCGAAGCGTTTGGAAATGCCCATCTGCAGGTCGAAGGGCATGGGCTCGGTACCGGAGCCTTCATACTTCTGCAACATAAAGCCCATATTCTTGGCAACGGCGCCGGCTGAGATCAGATTAGCTGTATCGGTGTACGTGATGCCAACATCTGCGAGCAAGCCGGCAGCAACTTTATCTGCCAGGGAAGAATAAGCGAGCTTCAACGCGCCGCCGTAGCGCCAGCGCTCGAGATAAGCGCGGCTTGCCGCGACGGAAAAGGCGAAGTCGGTTGCCTTGAAGGTGCCAATGACGTTGCCGATGTTGTCGGTCGCGTCAAAGCTGCCGTAATTGATATACTGGATGCCGAGTATGAAAGAGGTATTCAGCTTTGGCACATGGTATCCGTACGCAAGGTTGGCGATCGAAACGCCGGCGTAGTAATTATTGAACGCCAGGCTCAGCTGATTGTGCAGCACCGGCCGCATCAGCGCGGGATTCTGCAAAGCCAGCGATACATCGAACGTAGGATTGGAGACATTGATCCCACCCAATGCGCTGATATGCGGTGACTGCGGCAACCGGAGAAACTCAAATGCGTGCTGTCCGCCCGTTACCTGTGCGTTTACGCTTGCAGAGAGGGCGGCGAGACCGGCGCAAAGGAACCACTTTTTCATACTGTGCTAGAACGGCCTCCGGTCGTAGATTATTGCTGAGCAGCCTTTTGGATCTCTTCAACGATCGGAGTGGATACTCCGGTGAAAGAGAAGCCACCATCGTGAAACAGGTTTTGCATGGTCACCATGCGGGTCATGTCTGAGAACAGCATGGTGGTAAATGCTGCGCAGTCCTCGCCGCTGGCGTTGCCGAGCGGGCTCATCTTGTCGGCATAAGAGAAGAATGCGTCAAAGCCGCCGACGCCGGAACCGGCAGCCGTCGCTGTCGGCGATTGGGAGATTGTATTCACGCGAACTTTCTTCGCGAAGCCATAGTAGTAACCAAAAGAACGTGCGATGCTTTCCAGCAGGGCTTTGGCATCGGCCATATCGTTATAGCCGGGGAAAGTCCGCTGGGCGGCGATGTACGACAACGCCACCACGGAACCCCATTCGTTGATCGCATCGAGCTTCATAGCCGATTGCAGCAGGCGGTGCAGGGACAGCGCGGAGATATCGAGGGTCTTGTGGAAGTTCTCGTAGTTGGTCTCGGTGTAAGGAATGCTCTTGCGCACGTTCGGGCTCATGCCGATGGAGTGGAGGATGAAATCCACCTTGCCGCCAAAATGCTGCATGCTTTCATTCAACAGCTTTTCAAGGTCTTCGTTGGAAGTGGCATCGGCTCCGATCACAGGCGCGTCGCCGCATTGAGCGGACAGCTCCTTGATCTTACCCATGCGCAGAGCGATCGGGGCGTTGGTCAGTACGATCTGTGCGCCTTCTTCATAGCAGCGTTGGGCCGTTTTCCAGGCGATAGAGCGCTCGTCGAGGGCGCCGAAGATGATTCCTTTTTTTCCTTGTAACAGCGAATGAGCCATGTGATGCTTATTGGGCGGCTAAAGTAAGCAATGATTCTTTGCGCAGCCTTTGATGTAAAGGCTGTTACTAAATGTAGAGCGCCAGAGCGCCAATGCAGACTTGTTGGTATCATACACCTATATTTTTGGTGCCTATGCAATAAAGCAAGCCTATCCTTGCGTTACACGTTATATTTATTGCCAAACGAAAGCATGCGTAACCTATCAACCATCCTACTGCTCATCCTTTTTTCAACAGTCGTCAGTCATGCTGCTGTTCAGCGGAGCGGACTGAAAGCGGCCATGGACAAAGGTTTAGTGCGGATTACTGCAGTTTCGACCGGCGAGACGTACAACAAAAAGGCACTGAAGCTCAAACTTGTCAGCAACACACGCGATGCCCTGCAGCTAACGGTGGAGCCTGCACTGATCTTCCGTCCTTCCGATTCGTCCTACCAGGACCTTGTATTGCCGGGACAGGAAGTGCTCGCACTTGCGCCGGGCGCCTCGAGCGATCTCGTTGTTCAGACCTTTTGCGGCAAAGCACGTGCGTCCGCGCCGCGCGCTGCCCTCGATTACCAGTTCAAGCGGCAGGGCGATAGTGTGATGATCAAGACGCTACTGTACATCCGCGAGCATAAACTGTACGACGAGCTTGGTCAACATGCTGTGTGGGTTTTGACTGACAACCACAGTCTCGACGGAATCATCGATCCTGCAAGGCCCAAAGAAAGCAATGAGCTGGTTGCCTTATTGGCGACGCTGACCGGCAGGAAGGTGCCCGAATATTTTAAGGTTTATAAGCTGAATACTGTAGCAGGGCAGCCGGTTTTCCAAAAGCGCATACTGAAGATCGTAGCGAAACTGGAGTGGAAGCTGGAGACCCCCAAAGCACTCACCCTCGGCATCTTTAACTCCACAGGAGACCTCGTACAGGGAATATTCGAAGAAAAGAAAATGACCCCCGGCATTTTTAAGATGCAGGTACAATTTGAAGCGGAAGGAGCGCCTCCGGGTAAATACTACATGCGTTTGAGAGATGGAGATGTGCTGATGAAGGAAATAATGGTTGTGGTAGATTAGCGATCTGTTTCGCACATCCATCACTCTACAATCCAGCATCATGCTACAAAAAGCCACACTCGAGTTCCTGCGTCAGCTAAACGAGCACAACGACAAAAGTTGGTTTGATGCGCATCGTAAGGATTATGAGTTGGCGAAAGGCGATTTCGAGCAATTCGTAGCTAGCCTGCTGAAAACGCTGACGCCGCTGGAGCCTGCGCTGGCCGGGCAGAATCCGAAGGATTGTGTGCACCGTATCTTTCGCGATGTGCGCTTTTCAAAAGACAAGTCGCCGTACAAATCAAACTTCGGCGCGGTGTTCAGCCGCGGCGGCCGCAAGACAGAAGGGGCCGGCTATTATCTGCACCTCGAGCCGGGACATGTTTTTGCGGGAGGAGGATTGTGGAGACCGGAACCCGCGATGATGAAAGCTGTTCGCCAGGAGATCGACTACGGCTTTAAAGACTTTGAGGCGATTATCAACGATAAAGCGTTTAAAAAGACCTTCGCCAAGATCGACGGAGAATCCTTGCAAAAGCCGCCACAGGGCTATGATGCGGCGAATCCTGCTATAGATTATCTGAAGATGAAAGACTGGACGGTGGGCGCGCCTTTGAAAGATGATGCGCTTACGCGGAAGGATGCTTTGGAGAAGGTGGTGGGAATCTTTACAACTATGAAGCCTTTTATTGATTTTTTGAATCGGCCGGTGGCGTAGGTGTATTGTTGTTGATGGTAATGGCCGTTCGGCAGCGGACGCTGCAGACAGTTTAGGTCGAAGCGAGACGCTTCGACCAGTGTGGGAAAGGGTCACATCGTCATTTTATGATCGCGCTTGAATCGAATGACATCTCCTGTTGACACCGGCGTATTACTTTCCCAATCCTATTGGAGAATCGGAGAATTGGAGAATTAGCTCAACAGGAACGCTATATCATCCCTCGTCAGACGCTTCATCACCGTGTTGTCGTCGGCTACGAGATCCGCGGCCAGCGCGCGTTTGCGCTCTTGCAGGATGAGCATCTTTTCTTCGATGGTGTCCTTGCAAATAAGACGATAAGCGAAGATGGCCTTGGTCTGCCCGATGCGGTGCGTACGGTCGATGGCCTGTTGCTCGACGGCAGGATTCCACCAGGGATCTACGAGGTACACGTAATCAGCCGCAGTGAGGTTCAGACCTACGCCGCCAGCTTTAAGCGAAATGAGGAATACCCGGCAATCTTCATTGTTCTGGAATTCCTGGATGGCCCTTTCCCGCTCGGTAGCGGATGAGCTGCCGTCGAAATACACGTACGGTATGTTCGCCTCTTCCAATTGGCCGCGTATGATCGCGAGCATGCCCAGGAACTGGGAAAACACGAGCGCCTTGTGATGCCCGACATTTTCGTTGATTTCACGGATCAGCTCTTCGCTCTTTACGGAATGGTTCGGCAGACGTTCCTGTTCATTGAGAATAGCCGGTGAGTCGCAGATCTGCCGAAGTCTGGTAAGGCCTTGCAGGATGTGCAGTTGCGAACGTTCCATGCCGCGCTCGTCGATCATCCCGAGGAGCTGATCCTTGTAGGTGTTGCGGTAAGCGTTGTAGATCTTACGTTGCTCAGGCCCCATCTCGCAATAGAGAATGGTCTCCGTTTTTTCCGGAAGATCCTTTGCCACTTGTTCCTTCGTGCGGCGTAGCATGAAAGGATAGATCAGCTGTCGCAATTGCTGCGTCACGGATTCTTCCCTGAATTTATCGATCGGCGTGGCGAATTCATTGGAGAAGAATTCCCTCGATCCTAACAGGCCCGGATTCAGGAAGTTCATCTGCGCAAAAAGGTCAAAGGTGTTATTCTGAACCGGCGTACCGCTGAGCGCAAGCTTATTCGACGCCTGGATCAGAAGCGAAGCTTTCGCTACCTGCGACTGGGGGTTCTTGATGGCCTGCGACTCATCCAGCACGGCGTAGTCAAACGCGATATCCTTTATCCATTTGATATCGCTGCGCATCGTCCCGTAGGTCGTGATGATCACGTTATACGCATCGAAGGCAGCGGCCTTGTGGGTTCGCTTGGGACCGTGGTGAATGAAGTGCTTCAGCTCCGGAGTGAACTTGCGGATTTCCGCCTCCCAGTTGTACATCAGCGTAGTAGGGCAAACGACGAGGAAGCGTGCATCCGGATGTTCGTTCGCGTAGTGCTGTAGATATGCGAGTGCCTGCACAGTCTTACCAAGACCCATGTCATCCGCAAGGATGCCGCCCCAACGCGCTTCCTGCAGGAAGGCCATCCATTGAAAGCCCGCATGCTGGTATGGGCGCAGTTCCGCCTTTAATTGAGCCGGAGGCTGCATATCGCTGAAGTCGCGATCGATGATTGCGCTGAGCTGTTCTTTCTTTTCTTCCAGTTCGCGCTGAATGGTCTCTTCATCAACTTCCGCCAGCAGTGCATCCAATACGCTGAAGTGGAATTTCTTCAACCGCAGTTTTCCGCCGTGCGCCTCGCCCATTTTGATGAGCAGGCTGTACTTCTTCAGCCATTCTTCAGGAAGAAGACCGATACTGCCGTCCTGGAGCGGAACGAAATGCTGTTGGTTCGCGAGCGCTTTCTTAATATCTGCAATCGATACCTGTTGTTCTCCGAACGCGACGGCCACTTCCGTATCGAACCAGTCGATGCCCGAGCTGACCTTTATTTCAGTCTTCGGCTTGTACGTGCTGATGCGCAGCTTTTTCAGGCCTTCTAATCCTACCACCACGACGCCCTGCTCGCGCATTTCGTCCATGAAGCGGAAAAACCACGAGCCGGCCAGCACCGCATCGGATGCCAGGAAAAAGAAATGATCATGCGGCGATTGGCCCATGTCGCTGTGCAGGTTCTGCACGCTCTGCAAGAAAGCAGCCTCTGCTTCCGGCTGCCGGCGGATGATGCGCACCATCCCGTTATGCGGAACGGTGATGTCGCCTTCATAGCCCCAGCGGATCTCTGTAGGTCCGTAAACAAAGGCCGGTTGCAGCACCAGCACGCGATCGCGCTCGGACAGATAAATTCGCATGACGGGCTTGGTCGTGCTGCTGTGTTCGATGAGCGCCGGATCAAAATGCACCGGTACGATCGTGCGCCAGATCATCACCTTTTCTTGTAAGAACGATGGCCAGGCTTCAGTACTTATATGCTGCTTTCCATCGGCGAAGAAATCGCGGGCAAGCTTTAGCGACGACATGTTCGACACCGCATGCAGCGTGTACGATTCCATGATCAGACCTGCATTCAATATGCGAACGTCCTCGAATGCGATCGTGCGAGTGCCCATTTCCCACTGCAGTACTACATCGACTCCGTCGTCTGTCGGTACCGCGCGCAACATCGGCTGGGCAGGCACAGCAGAGAATCCAACGGGTGTAATGGTCGTGCTGCTGAGCGCGCGACTGCCTTCATGAATAAAGCACAGAGGATAATGCGCATAGCGGCTCAACAGGCGCTGGTAACGTGGCAGGAGATATTCCCAAACGGCATCACCTAGCTCCGGCACGATGTCAGGGCGCAACACCTGCTGGTAGTCGTCGAGAAGATCGCCGAAAGGAAGATTCTTCTTTAGATATCGTACAATGTCTTCAGGGCCGAGCTTACGTACGACAGGCAGGATCTCGCGATCCTGCAGGGAAAAACGGGTTACGTTGACGTACTGATGCAGATCGAGTGCTTCTACAGGGCCGGTGAACTTGTGCGCTTCCGGGGAAGCATCGCCGGCAATGAGCCTCCATTTTACACCGGGATAAATATTCGATTCCACATCGGCCACAATGCCGATACGCAGGCCCAGTGCGGTCTGCTCTTTTTCCACGACGGCGACCGGTGGCTCTTCCATCACAGTTCGTGGCTGAGGCTGGACGACAATCTTTTTGATATTCGGGTCAAGCACTTTGAGCGTCGGCTTGCCTTCGTGATAGGTAAAATCGAATTTGCCGCTGAGGTCATCATTCAGTGTATAGCCGTATAGGGCAAGAAGCTTTTCTTTCTGCGCGTCCCAGTTCTGCATGGTTCGGAAAAACGAAGAGCCTCGTTCCCGCAAAACCTGCAGAAATACGGCAGCCTTATGCCGGCACAATGGATGCGTAGTTTCTTCACAGCCGCAGGCCGTATCGAAGTAGCGCTCATCATTCTGACGCAGGTCCACTTTGAAGACCGTTTCTCCCTCCTTCAACTCCGCGCTCAGGCGTTCGCCTTTCACCTCGATCTTCTTTGCGCGCTTGTCTTCCGCCCATTTCCTGGCGAGTTCCAGCGATTCTGGTGCAGTGAATACGCTAATGAGCTCGTCGCTCACCTGACGCATGCGCACAAGCGTGTGAGACTGATCGTAGACTACCTCGGTATCGTCAAAAAATCCGGCAGCCGACATATCGTTCAGCTGGAAAAGCGCGGCTACTTCATGCCGGCAAATCTCACCGAGATTGTACGGGCACTGGCAGCGCACGGACATTGCATGCTCGTCATTGAATTTCGAGATGGTGACCGTGTAAAAATTATGATACTGATCATTCCGCACCCGGAATCGCACCTGTCCAAGCAGGTGGTCAATATCCAGGAATTGGACGCCAGAGGTATAAAAAATACGTTTACCCCGCCGGATCACCTCTTCGGTGCCATGGTTGTACGCAAATTTCAGAAAAACAGGCAGGGACATCTACTAAGTTGGGCCTCCCATTGCGATGGGGCAAGCGTCAAAAGTAAGCACCAGGATTGATTAGCGTAAAAGATTCGCTGCTTATAACGAGCGCTTTAACGTAATCTGTCAGAAAAAAACCTGTAAGACCCTCTGCTATCAGGCAAATAAGTGCACGACCGCGTAGACGATGGCAGCTAATAGGCCACTGACCGGAATAGTCAGGATCCAGGCCCAGAGCAGATTGATCGTTACACCCCAGCGCACTGCGCTCAGACGCTTTGTGGCGCCTACGCCGATAATGGAGCCAGTGATCGTATGCGTCGTGGATACAGGTATCTTAAGTTGCTCCGTAACAAAAAGTGTAATGGCGCCCGCAGTTTCGGCAGCAACGCCTTCGAAAGGTGTCACCTTGGTGATGCGCGTTCCCATGGTCTTGATGATCTTCCAGCCACCGCTCATCGTACCAAGAGCGATCGCACCGTAGCAGGCCAGCGGTACCCAGGTGGGCATCTGCTCAAAAGAGTCAATGACGTTGCCTGAAATGAGCGCGGCCGTGATAATACCCATTACTTTCTGCGCATCATTACCGCCATGGCCAATGGAGAATGCCGCGGAAGAAACCAGCTGCATACGCTTGAACCATATGGTAGATTTTGAGAAATTGAGGCTGCTGAGCCACAGTGTAAAAATGCCAATGCTGATAACGATGAGGCCGAGCAGGAGCCACTTGAAGTTTTCTCCATACATCACGATCTGCATCAGGCGCGAATCATATTTGGTCTGGTAGCTTGTGTGGATCTGCTGTTCGCTGTCCTTACGATTCAGAGAAAAGTCTATTTTATCCGTATTAATGTGCTTCAGCAGGATGGCGTCGAGCTCGTTCGGAGTGTTCACCGCGTGGCCATCAACCTGCACCAGGATATCATTCTTCTTGATGCCCATCTTCTGAGCCGGTGAGTTGTGGGCTACCTCCTTAACTACCAGGCCGGCGCCTTCCTTATTTTTTTCGGTCTTGATTCCTTCAAGGCGGGAAGTCGCCGTCACCAGTGCAGTGGAGATAAAAAAGCCAACTCCGAGGATCACCAGTATTGAGACGATCTTGGGCAGTATGCTTTTACTGAAGGAATGTATAAACCACAGCGAGATCAGGAAGGCCATAACCATGCCCACCAGCGGCGCAAGCACGATAAAGCTCACCGTCTTTATAATCGGCTCCGGATTGATGGCGCTAAAGCCTGCGTGGGCGATCGCTGCACCTGCAAAACCACCAATAAGTGTATGCGAAGAGGAAGAAGGTATGCCGTACCACCAGGTAAGCAGGTTCCAGGTAATGGCGGCGAGCAAGCCTGAGAGTACTACAGGAAGCGTGATGAAATCTTCATGGACCGTCTTGGCAATAGTATTAGCCACGCCGTGGTCCTGGAAAATGAAGAAGGCTACGAAGTTGAAGAAGGCCGCCCAGACGACAGCTTGCAGGGGCGTGAGCACTTTGGTGGAAACAACGGTAGCGATGGAATTCGCTGCGTCGTGAAACCCGTTGATAAAATCAAATATCAGCGCACAGGCGATGATAATAATCAGCATTGCCGTCATAGGTAGAAGGGTAGCGTGCGCTAAATGTTAGGCGTACTTGATGATGATAGACTCGATCACATTGGCGGCGTCCTCGCACTTGTCGGTCACGATCTCCATTTCCTGGTAAAGATCTTTGCGCTTGATGAGGTCAACGGCGGAGAGATTAGGCGAGGTGAACAGCATTACTGTCGCTTTGTCGAAAATATCGTCGGCATCGTTCTCCAGCTTGTTGATGTTCACGCAGACCTCTGTGATGGACCGGATATCTTTCATGTCGCGCAGCTCATGGATGGCAGTATGAAGGCCGGCGATACACTTGTCTATGACGTCGGCAAACTCCTTCATCGTCTGGTCGATCTCGTCGATCTGATAGTTCAGGATGCGCTTGGCAGATCCCCACATATAGTCTGCTACATCATCCAGCGAAGTTGCAAGTGTATGGATGTCTTCGCGATCGAAGGGAGTGATGAAGTTCTGTCCGAGCTCAATGAAGATCCTGTGGGTTACTCCATCATTCTTATGTTCCAGATCTTCGAGCTGGCGAAGCATACTGTCCCGCTTACTGCGTTCTGATTCGTTGAGGGCTTTGATAAAAACCTCGCTCATTGACTTCAGGTTGCCGGTCACTTCCTCAAATAAGGAATAAAAGACACGGTCTTTCGGCATAAACATCTTCAGAAAGGAACCAAAGGCCATAAGCTGCGTTTATTGTTGAATTCGATTTGAGCCGCGAAACTATAAATGTTAGCCGGCTTATCGCCCGGCGATGCCCAACAGAAGCGTGCCGACAATGCTACAAGTGCATACCTAATACCCTTTAGGTCACTACTCGTGAGCAAACTTAACCTAAACTTAATCTAGAAACGCGGCTTTCGGGCCCCTTGCGGGAGGGTTCGGTAGTACGTTTGCGCGCCGAAAAATAATTCAAACATAATTCACACTTAATGCGTAGGCTATATATCGCTTTCTTGCTGGTGCTTTTCACCATTCCTGCACAAAGCCAGACTATGCTTAATGATCTGATGGATACCACCTCATCGTTGAGCAAAGGTTTCTTGTCCATGTACCAAAAATTCCACTGGATGCGCTTGTCTGCTTACATGCAGCCGCAGTGGCAATGGGCAGAGGATAAAGGAATCCGCACCTTCGCCGGCCCCGACTTTATGCCAGGCGTGAATAGTCGATTCGTATTGCGTCGCGCACGGATCCGGGCGGATTATATGCGCTTAAATGACGCAGGAGACCCGACGGTGCAGATTGCCTTCCAGTTTGATGTCAATGAACGAGGTTTCTCCATCCGCGATGTGTGGGGACGCGTTTTTGAAAATAAATGGAATGTACTCTCCCTTACAGGCGGCATGTTCGCCCGGCCATTTGGGTACGAAGTAAACCTTAGCTCCAGCGACCGCGAAAGCCCTGAGCGTGCGCGCGCCAGTCAGACGCTGATGAAAAGCGAGCGCGACCTTGGCTTTATGGCCACAGCCGAGCCGCGGCATGGCCGGTTCAACTGGATGCGTGCCGACCTCGCCCTTGTCAATGGCCAGGGCATTGCAGGCACCGGCGACTTTGACAACCATAAGGATCTTATAGGGCGGTTTCACGTAAAGCCACAAGCTCTTAACCATTCCAAATGGCTGTTAAGCGGTGGAGCATCCTTTTTTCAGGGCGGGATAGTCTCGCAGGCGCCGGTTTATTACAAGGTGGATGGGGCCTCTATCATTCGCGACTCGGCTGCCGGAAACAATGGAATGCTTGCGCCCCGGCGATATTATGGTATGGATGCTCAACTCAAAATTCCTAATAAGAAAGGATACACAGAATTGCGTGGAGAGTACCTGCACGGCCAACAGACCGGTACACTGACAGCCACAGAAAGCCCTGCGAGCTACCCGCTCGTCTCGGGCGCCCCGGGGCCGCTTACTACACGTCCGTTCGACGCTGCATACTTTTACTTATTGCAGCATCTCGGTAGTACGCATCATCAGGCAATCGTAAAGCTGGATTGGTATGACCCTAACACAAGTGTGAACGGCGACGCTATTAAGGCGTCGACAGGCCAGACGGCCGCTGATGTAAAGTATACTACCCTGGGCGGCGGTTATCTCTGGTATGTCAATCAGAATGTCAAGCTTACATTATACTACGACCATCCGATCAACGAATCCACTTCCCTGGCAGGTTATAGTGAAGATTTGAAGGATGATGTGTTCACCGCAAGGCTGCAGTTTCGGTTTTAGCGCTCTGATCCGTATCCGTTCCGAAATCTATATGCATCAGCGTGATAGCGATGATGATCACGCCAAATGCCAGCAGTATACCTGCTGAGATGCGATTCAGGTACATGACGATACGAAGCGTGAGCCGTTTCCGGATCGAGTCGGCGAGCAAGACTTTCAGGAAGTCGATGCCGAGCACCAGCGCAAGACAGGCTGCAAAAAAGGCGAAGCGGTAGCCGGAACCATGTGCGGCAACAATCGTCACCGCCGTAAGCCAGTTGATGATCACGCCCGGATTAATAGTATTGATCAGAAATCCCGAGCCGAAAATGCGGAAGTAATGCCCATTGCTTACTGTGGATAGCTTTTGGGATGGTCGTTGCGGTTTATACTTGCTCAAGAGTCCGATAAGTCCGACGATAATGAGGATGCCGCCGCCGCCGTAGGCCAATATCCGCTCGTAGCGGTGCAGCACTTCCAGGAAAGGGGCTGCGAGGTTGGCCAGCGTGACGAACATAATGTCGCTGAGCGATACCCCGAGCACAAATGCGACGCCGCTTTTCCAGCTGTGATTCATGCTGTAACGAATCACAGCGAAAAGCGTCGGTCCCACCGAGATGGCCATAAACATGCCCAGCAAAAGCCCTCCACCGATCGCGGCGCCATAATCAGCCATGCGGCAAGATAGGGAAAGGATACTTTGCCGGGTGATTCCCTATAGATTAAATGAATCGAGTTTTAAAGTGCGGGCCTCCATCGAAATTGCTTCAAAATCAGCAGCAGCTCTCTCCTGCATGCCGGCGGTCATGCAGTAAATTTGTCGCCATTACGAAAGGCCCCTATGCTCCAGAAGCTGTCCATCCGCAACTATGCCATTATTGATCACCTTGTGCTTGCACCCGATCCGGGGCTAAATACAGTTACCGGTGAGACCGGTGCGGGCAAGAGTATTATCCTGGGCGCCCTATCTCTCATTCTCGGTGATCGCGCGGACAGTTCCGTGCTGATCAACAAATCGGAGAAATGCGTGGTAGAGGCCCAATTCGACGTAAGTCACAATGCTACTTTTCGCGCAGCATTAGGGGAGCAGGAGTTGGACGACGAGCCTCAGTGTATCATTCGCCGGGAGATCAGCACCAGCGGAAAGAGCCGGGCATTCATCAATGATACGCCGGTAAACCTCGGCACGCTCAACCAGCTCACATCGCTGCTGGTAGACCTTCATCAGCAATTTGATCATCTGGCGCTGCAGGACGATTCCTTTCAGCTGAATGTGCTGGATGCAGTTGCAAAGTCAGGATCGCAGGCGACGCAATACGGCGAGCTCTATCGTCGGTATCAGGCAGTAGGTGGAAAGCTTGCGGCGCTCCGGGCGGAGCAGGCGCAATGGCAAAAGGACGCTGACTACAAGCAGTATCTTTTGGATGAACTGGTCACCGCTTCTTTTAGGCAGACCGAAATTGAAGAAGCCGAAACGCAGCTGAAGCTGCTGACTCATGCGGAACGTATACAAGGCGTGCTCGGTTCCGGCCGCGCCTTGTTGGATGATGGCGAACAGCCCGTCGTCAATGAGCTGAAGAAATTTGTGCAGCAGATGCAGGGAATTGGCGAATGGCTTCCTGCATCAGTGCCAGTCACAGAGCGGCTTTCATCAGTCTGGGCTGAACTTAAAGATCTTTGCAACGAGCTTGAAAGCCTGGAAGCTTCCGTATCGCTGGATGCAGGCTTGATGCAGGAATTGCAGGAGCGTGTTGATCTCGGTTATCGCCTGTTCAAGAAGCATGGCGTCAGTACCACGGCGGATCTGCTTGCGCTTCAGGCTGACTTGCGGGACGGTTTGAAAGCTTCGTTGCAGGTTTCCGATGAGATCGAGGCGCTTAATGTCGAGCAGGATTCATTATTGAAAGAATTGAAGGCTGCCGCCGACAAGCTCTCCGAAATGCGCCGCACCGTTGCGCCCGGCATAGCTGCAGAAGTTACTCAGCTGCTTGCGCTCGTCGGTATGCCGAATGCGCGTTTCGATATTAAGATCAACAAATCTGCGCAGCCCGGTCCGAGCGGCATCGATGATGTCCGGTTCCTGCTCGATGCGAATAAGAGCGGTCAGTTCCTGCCATTGCACAAAGCTGCGTCCGGCGGTGAAATGAGCCGCATCATGCTGTCGATAAAATCGCTCACCGCGCAGGCTATGGAGTTGCCAACGCTCATCTTCGATGAAGTAGACACGGGCATTTCAGGAGAAGCAGCCCGGCAGGTAGGCGTGCTGTTGCGCAACCTCGCCGCGTATCATCAGGTGATCTGCATCACGCACCAACCTCAGGTAGCTGCGCGAGGTTCCGAGCACTTCTTTGTATATAAAGATGAAGGGGTAGATGGTCGTATCACCACGAAGCTCCGTACCCTTAAGGGCGATGAGCGCGTGCTGGCCATTGCACGAATGATCGGCGGCGAACAGCCCAGCAAGGCGGCGGTGGAGAATGCGCAGGAGCTGGTGGCGGGGTGAATGGAGAAAAATTGAGTGCGTGGATGGTGACGCTCCGATTTTCACGGCCGCCTTTGCGAGGAGCTTTCCCGTCCCATTGCGAAACGGCAAGATCGTGGAAGAGTGATGGACGGGAATGCGACGAAGCAATCTGCACATCATACACGGAGCAGACGGGAACGCCGAAACATTTCGGTGCAGTCCGCTGTGCAGATTGCTTCGTCACCATTCCGCCAATCAGATCTGGGATGTGAAAGCGTTTTGCCAGGCGGAATGGCTCCTCGCAAATGACGATTCGTAGTGCGACGAAGCTCAGCATTCAACTGGATGCCTTTGCGAGGAGCTTTCCCGTCCCATTGCGAAACGGCAAGATCGTGGAAGAGTGATGGACGGGAATGCGACGAAGCAATCTGCACATCATACACGGAGCAGACGGGAACGCCGAAACATTTCGGCGCAGTCCGCTGTGCAGATTGCTTCGTCGCCATTCCGCCAATCAGATCTGGGATGAGAAAGAGGCTTTGACAGGCGGAAAGCTCCTCGCAAATGGCTTTGCGAGGAGCTTTCCATTCCAAAAAAAAGGCAGCTCTTCCTAAGAATGCTGCCCTTTCTTTCTAAAGAGTATTATTAATAAACCGACAGTTTCGCCTTTGCCCGCATTCCGTTTGTTGCCGTCACATCCAGGATATAATTGGAAGGAGGAAGCGTACCTGCATTTACATTCAGCGAGCCGCTCGCAGAAAACCTGCTCGGTGCGCTCCATACACGGCGGCCGCTAATATCGAAAATGCTCACCGTTACCTCCTGGCCTATGAGGCCGGCGTTTGCAGTCTGAACATCAAATGGTCCGTGCGATGGATTAGGCGATACGGTGATTACGCCAGTAGCGAATGGCACGACTGAAATTCCTGTTGCAGAGCCGGGGAAATCAAACTTTGGAGACTTCCACATGCCGCGGCCGTAGGTAGACGCCCAAAGATCGCCGGTACTGTAGTTGATACCAAGGTCTGTTACTTCCGCTGCCGGTAAGTTCGTATTCCACAATGCCCAGTCGGTCATGGTTGAATCGCGATAGAAAACCCCTACATCCGTGCCAATATAAATCGTACGGTTTGAGGTGTCGATGGTGATACAGTTTACAGGAACGTTAGGCAAAGTGCCGTTCTGTGGAGTCCATCCATTCACCGAATCGTATTCGGCAACCTTATTGGCGCCGTAGCCCGAGTACGTAACCCAGATGTGCTGCTTGTCGTACTTGTCAACAACGATGTCGGAAACAGCCCCGCCCGGCATACCCAGCATGGACGACCAGTTGGTGCCAAGGTCGAGTGTGCGGCGTACGGTATTGCTTACGACGGCATAGACGGCGTTGAGATTAGACATCGCTACAGCCACGCGGGTAATCTTAGCCGCGCTGAATGCAGGCGAGATCGCTGCCCATGTATCTCCCTGATCATAGCTTAGATACACCTTGTCATAACCAGCGAATATCCTCGCGCCATCACGCGGATGCAGCACGTATGGAGTGATCCAGCCCCCAACCGGGTTGCCGGGGATATTGTTGGAGATGTAGTTGTTCCCATCCTTTACGATCGAGCCATATTGGAATGAGGTATAGTAGGTAAATGGATCGATCGGGTCGAGTTCACAGTTCATTCCGTCGCCGCCAGTAAGCTCTGCCGTAGCAGCGCCCGGGTTTACCCGCTTGGAACCATTGTCCTGCGCGCCACCGAGCGCGAATGGGCTGTGATTAGCAACAGCCATGCGGTAAAATTGTGTGATACCCATTCCGTTCGTGATATCCGTCCATCCTCCGGTAAGGCTGGTCGTACGGAACAGTCCGCCATCATTTCCCTCAAAGAAAACAGTTGGACGCAGCGGATGATACGCCATGTAATGCTTGTCGGCATGAACGACTTTCAGGTTGGCGACGTAATACGCCCACTGGTTTGCGATTAACCAGCTAGCGCCTCCGTTTATGGAGTACCATGAGTTAATGCCCCCGATAACAACACGGTCGCTATCCTGTGGAGACACTGCGATCGTCAGGTCATACCATCCCTGTCCGCCGGAGCAGGAACTGGAATTAGGCACCGGATTATTGGCCAGATAATTTTCCGAGCAGGACGACGGACTAAAGATCTTAACGAAGGTCTTGCCGGTATCAGAGGAGTGATAGATTCCTTCCAGTCCGTAATTCGGAGCCGCATTGGCAACGATCGCTTTCACCATATTCGGCGCAGCCGCAGAAACGGCGATGGATACGCGGGAAGGACTACCGCCGAAGCTCGTTACCTGTGCCCATGTCAGGCCGCCATTCGCTGACCTGTAGATCTGTGCATTGTTCACCCCTGTTGAATAAACAACAGCGGTGTCTCCAGGCCGGTATTCGAGCTCACGATAGGAGCCGGGCGCCCGTTGTGTCCAGGTCGCAGCGCCGTCCCGGCTCTGATAAATGCCGGTACTGGTCGAGATAAGCAGTGCTGAAGTGTCCTTGGGATTTATGAGAATGCTGCTTATCCTGGCTACGTTGGTAATGGCAAACTGAAAACCGGTCGTGTTCCAGGTTGCGCCGCCATCGGTAGATTTCAGAACGCCGATGCTTGAATTGTCAGTAGCATCGCGATCGCCGGTGCAGAGATACAGCACCGAAGGGTTGAGTGGATTAACCGCCAGATCTGAGGCTCCTAGCACAGGGAGCATATCCGTCAGGCAGGTCCAGTGCAGACCATCATCGATCGTTTTCCATAAGCCTCCGCCGGCAGTACCTACCCAGTAGATGTCTGGATTTGTAGGATGATAGTTTACGCTCTGAATGCGACCGAGGCCACGTCCATTTGCAGGTGAAGCGTCCGGGCCCTGGAAAGACCAGTTTGGAGTGATCGCGGTAGTTTTCGCTTTAGGGTTATTGGCGAGGCGATTCTTGTAAGCTTCCCATTCCTGGAAATTCTTGGCGTTTGATACCATATATCCCTGGTCGTCGAGGTGCTGCTCCCAGTACCAGCGCCAACGGTCAAAGTGGTGATCTCTTTTTTCTTTCACCACGCCTTTCGGCAAGCGGTCACCTTCTTCCTCTTCTTCGCGGCCGCGAGTCTGCAGGTCGGCGTTGTGCGCATCCACCACGTCCTGCAGCTTAACGCGCTCCTTACCTTCAAAGCGGGTAAGCCAGGGTTGTGCAGAAAGTCCATTGATCATTAGGCAAAGCGCGCCTGTCAGAATAAGTTTTTGCATAAAAATGCTTTGTAATTCGATTCAATAAATAATCGGTCCAGGCTCCTCATCCAATATCATGGCATGGCGATATCGGGCAGCTTCTTAATTCCAATCGGCACATAATTCCACTTGGTAGCGGAAGTCTGGAAGTAAAGGCTCTTGGCAGGCATCTTTTTGACCGCTGACGGCATCGGCTCTTCTTCGTGTACGTGACGACGGGTTGTAACAAGCACCGTATCGCCGTAGTGCATCGCCTTGGCGTCCATATTCCGCTCAATGACCATAAAGTCGCCGGGAGCAAGTCCGGGGCGCTTCATTGGTTTGGCCACATAAGTTTCCATCCATGTTTTATCGTCCGGGCGCCAGAAAAAACCGAGGGGCGCCGTTTTCGATTTCCAGATGATCTTAAACCGGTAGATTGTAAAAGGGGCCATTTGGCTACGGCCGGGAAGGGTTGTCTGTTGGGTGGCTTCCAGAATCTGGACACTACGCGCACCCGTGGCGCCCTTTGGCGCGGCGCAGGCTGGTAACGAAGCAGTCATGATCAGTCCGACTGCGTAAAGAGAAATCTTGTGCATATTGTCTGGATTCAAAGTTAAGGCACTAGGTGAGGGTGATGATTGTTCGGGTGATAAAATTTTGATGAGCGTCCAATTTGTAATGCGTAGTTGCGGTAAATGGATTTTTCGTAAGAACGTATTGACACAAGCCCCCAAAGACACGCACTCATCTTGTTTGGTTTGTTACCCTTCAACCTGGCCGGGGATTTTAGGAAAGTTTTGGGGAGAGGAGGGCTGAAGGAAATGAAGGAATGAAAGAATGAAAAGATGAAGAAATAAAGGTTGCTGAGAGGGGAGAAGTGGGGGGTGAATAGGTGAATGGTGAATTGTGAATAGTGAACGGTGAGTGGTGCGTAGAGACGCCGGCACTGCCGCGTCTCCTATTGAGGGTGAATTGTTGAGAGGCGAGGGGGCGCAACTGATCCAATTGACTTTCCTCTCAAGCCAACCATCCAACCAACCAACCATCCAACCATCCAACCATTCAACCATCGAACCATCCAAAAGAAAACGCCCTGCAATTGCAAGGCGTCTCCCAGTGCTCAAGCTTGTCTATTTCATCAGCTTCATTTCCTTCAGCAGCCATCCGGCACCGCCGAATTTCTCAATTACCCACAGGGTATAACGAATATCCACTGAGATGTTCCTGCAGAGTGATGGATCGTAATACAGGTCGCTCATGGTCCCTTCCCAGATGCGGTCGAAGTTGGTACCGATCAGCTCGCCCTTTGCATTGATCACCGGTGATCCGGAATTTCCTCCGGACGTATGATTGTCGGCTACAAAGGCGACCGGCAACGTCTTTGTTCCGTCCGATTTCTTAATTCCCCAACGACCGAAAGCCTTTTCTGAATAAAGAGCCTTTACCTTTTCAGGAACCTGGAACTCAGCAACATCCGGCTGGTCTTTAGCAATGACCTCGTCGATGTTCGTCTGATGGGAGTATTCTGCCGGCCCATCCGGATCAATACCCTTTACGTGACCATAAGTAAGGCGAAGGGTAAGGTTCGCATCGGGATAAAAGGCCTTGTAGGGGTCTTTGTGCATCTGCGCCGCCATATACAGGCGATTCAGCCGGGTGATCCGGGGATTGGCCTGTGCCAGCACGGGGGTTATTTGACTCGCGCGTATCTTATTGATAGCCATGTATAGCTGCCAGGCCGGGTCACGCTTAATACGGGCGGTATCGGGCTCACCCGCAATCAGGTCACTCCAACGCTCTCCGTCTCCAACCACCGAACGTTTGTATACAGAAGATGCCCAGCGCTCATAACTGCCATCGGCCGCCCTGAGCTCCTGCTCATAGAGCGCAGGGGTATAATTAGGATAAGCCTTCATGAATATCGGCATCAGGGCAGCGAATACCTTTTGGTCTGTCGCAGGATCATAATTCTTAAAGAATGAGTTCCACTGGGTCTTTATATTGTCGAACGCATTGGGAGCCTGCGGGGCATCATTGCGCCAGAGCTGCAGCAGCTTATTCAGTTCTGCGCCCTGCTGGACCAATTCTATTCCTAACACAGCTTCCTTTATATACTCGTCGGCGCGCAACGCATCATTGGATATGCCCGTAACGGCTTGTATCTGAGAAAGCAGATTATCTGCATATGGCATAGTACTGTCAACAGCCGCCCAATACTGAAATTCATCTTCATAGGCATCTTTCCTGGCTGGCACTTTATTAATGCGCAATCCGCGCACCTCGCCCTGCCATTTCTTCCAGCCATTGGCAATCGTTGCTCTTTTAGAGGTGTATTTAAGGAAGACATCGCGGTCAGCAGCCATAGCTTCCGACCAGATATTCAGTTTCCGTGTACGGATATCGATGCGGATAGGATCTGAGATCTTGTATATCTGAGCGAGCTGTGAGGAGGAAATGTATTCCTGAGTAGTACCGGGAAAGCCATAAACCATTGTAAAGTCGCCTTCCTTATAACCCGAGGTAGCGATGGAAAAGAATCGCTTCGGCCGGTATGGTTTGTTGTCCCTATTATAGTCTGCAGGCCCGTTGTCCTTGCCCGCGTATACGCGGAACACAGAAAAGTCGCCCGTATGCCGGGGCCACATCCAGTTGTCGGTGTCGCCGCCGAACTTTCCAATACCGTCTGGTGGAAAGCCTACCAGGCGGACATCGCGGAAGGTCTCGGTCAGGATCACCCAATATTGATTGCCACGATAATATGGCTCGATCTTCGCGTCGAGCTTGGTGCTGAGCTTATAGCCTTTTTCAAGACCGCGAATGCGCACAGCAATAACGCTGTCGCGAAGTACGTCGGCCATTGTGTCCGGCAGATCGTACGTAATGCGATCGGTCACATTCTCCATCTTGCGCACAAAGCTGACGGTCAGGCCGGGGCAACGGAGCTCGTCCTTGTTATTCATTGCCCAGAAACCCTTGGCAAAATAATCGTTGTCGCGGTTGACGAGTCCCTGAACGGTGCCATATCCGCAATGGTGATTGGTCAGCACCAGGCCCTGGGAGGAGATAATTTCCCCGGTACATCCTTTGCCAAACAGAACAACGGCATTGTTCAACCCGGTGCCTTCACTATTATATAATTGCTCAATAGGGATTTGCAAGCCCTCAGCCTGCATGTCCGCGGCACGACCGATGAGTGTTGGAGGCAGCCACATTCCTTCCTTCGCGAAAGAAAAATTGAGGGCAGAACCAACGACCCCTATGGTAAAGAGCGTCTTGGTAAACAAGTGCCGGAAAGCACGTTTTTTAAGCATACTGTTAGCTGTTTGGAAAATAAAAATAGCCGTTTGACCTTGATTTTTTAGCCGATTGGTTATATTAGCCCATTGGAAAGCCCTCTACTTTTACCGTTTATGAGAAAATGCCTACTCCTGGCCCTGCTGCTCCTTTCTTTCGCTCCTTCCGGATTGCGTGCGCAGACTAGCTTGTTCGATATTGAGACTGATACCGTTTGCGTTGGGCAGGAAGTGCGGATTTTTCCGCATGCTATGAATGCGACCTCCTACTATTGGGGCTTTTGTTCGGGCTATCTCGAGAATCTTCCCCTTATGGATAATCTGGGCTCCACATTCGAGTTCGATAACCCTTCAGGGATGGAAGTTGCCAAGGATGGCGATAATTATTACGGTTTTGTGGTGAATCGTGGCAGCGGAGACCTCATCCGCTTAAACTATGGCAAAACCTTGTCCAGCATACCAACCATAACCAATTTCGGCAACCTCGATTCTTCAGTCTGCCCCTTCCCTAACTCCGTCTATATGCTTAAGGATAGCGGAAAATGGCACCTGTTTATCTGCGGCGGTACGAACGCAGCCAACTCTACGATTTCCCGCATTGACTTTGGGAAAAAGCTAAGCAATGTGCCGAACGGTGTACGTATGGGCAATCCGGGCGGCCTCCTTAACAATCCACGCGGCATCTTCGTTTCCCAGCAAGGTCCTTTATACTATGGTTTTGTAGTTAATATGGGTGGCAACCCGAGCCGCCTTGTACGCCTCAATTTCGGAAACAACGCTTCCCGTACCCCTACTGCGAACAATGTAACGATCTCTGGTGGTGGCTTTGGCGGCGGACCGAGTTTTCTGGACACGCCAACCGATATCGGTCCTATTTATGAAGAGGGCAATTGGTATTTCTTAATTCCGAACGCTGGCCTTGTGAATGGCGGTGGTATGTCTGCGATAGGCCCCTCGATCAGCAGGCTGTTTTTTGGTAGTTCACTCTCTAATTCACCCGTCGGCTCTTTCGTAACACCGGCTACCCAGACGGGTCCTCTCGACAAACCTTCGGCTATCAGCCTTGTTAAGGATTGCGGTGGATATTACGCCTATATCACTAACCAGGGTAAAAATGAAGTGCTTCGCTATAACCTTCCTACGCTAACAGCGACAAACGTTTCTCCCGTAATTCCGACCTATGATCCGACGGGCATTTTCGTGGAGCCTTCGGACATTACTCGCGTAATTCGCGATAGGGATTCGCTGTACATGTTCGTGCTGGATGAGAGCACGCATGAGCTTTCAAGGATGACGTTCCCGCAATGCCACAATACTAATATCCAGTCGTCCGACCTGCCTAAGCCGCCCAACGTCAAATACGATACTTCGGGCCTCTTTAATATTTACCTGGCCATCAATGAAGGCCAGCCAAACATGGCCGTCGACTGCAAGCAAGTTCGTGTGATCCAGGTTCCGCCGATCACATTGACTCCTGATACACTCATTTGCCAGGGTGATACACTACACCTCGTGGTTGCATCGCAGTACGCGCTCGACTATTACTTCAGCCCCGACTACAATCTTTCCGCACCCGCCGGCATTAATGTCTACGTTTACCCAAGGCGAAAATTCACCTACAATATCCAGATCCCATTCGCTGATGGCTGCGTAGTGGATACGACTATCACTGTCGACGTAAGCCGCGTACTCGCGGATGCCGGCCCTGACCGTGAGATCTTCGATGGTGCCTCGACCGTCGTCGGCGGACCGAATACGTACAAGGGACCTGAGTACACTTTTGAATGGTTCCCGACGCAGTTTATGGATAATCCATTCAAACTGACACCAACGGTGAACCCTCCGACAGACTTGACATACTACCTGCGAGTAACAAATATCAACGGCTGCTCGTCGATCGACACCGTGAACGTGAAAGTCAGCTGCGGGGACCTAAACCTTCCGAACGCATTTGAACCAGAAAATCTACGCGGAGCGCCTACACGTTTTGGCGTGATGAATAAGCAGATCGTACAACTAAACTACTTCCGCATATTTGACCGTTGGGGGCGCGAGGTATTCTCTACCACAGATGTTACCAAGCAATGGGACGGTACCGTAGGCGGCGAGCCTGCGCCGCTGGCCGTATATGTTTGGGAGGCTGATGGTTTCTGCGAAGCCGGGCAGCGGGTCTTTAAGTCCGGCAATGTGACGCTTATTCGATAGCGGGCTCAGGAAATGCTGCCTTAACTTTGTAACGTTCTGTTATTTGCAGACGAAATAAGCTATGGTCGCTTACATGTTTCAGTTTGAGTTGCCCGCAACATTTACGGATGAAATAACTGCCATTATTCCGTTTCAAAGGAAGCATGTGTCCCGCCTTTTTGTGGAAGGCCGATTACTGAGCTATAGCGTTTCCCAGCTGAGAACAGCCTTGTGGTGCGTGATCGCTGCTGAAAGCGAACAGGAAGCTATGGAGATCGTTGCAGGCTTCCCCCTGCACCCGTATTTCACGGATATCATGTGTCATCCGCTGTTGTTTCACAACACTGTTCCCGCATCGCTGCCGGACATTTCACTGAACTAGCAGGAGAAGCTTTCGACTTATTTCCGGAATGATAAAAGCCGGATGTTCTGGGCATTGGCAATGGCGCAAGGATTAATGCCTGGTACCCCTTCGGGTATGGCTTGACCAATCTCATTGTAATACTCGGCCCATGCCGGAAAGGTATTTCCCGTACCCGGGGATTTAAAGGTCATTGGCGATAGTGAAAAGACCGGCTTCCCGTTGTTGCGGTAGGCTTCATACACTAATTCAGAGCAATAAAGCGCGCTGTCGCCGGGAAGAAATACATCATCATAAGGCCTGCCAGCAAGGGCGCGGGCGCGCTTTATGACATCATCGTTTTGAACGCCCGATGACTTCGATAGACGGCCGATATAAAGCAGCGCTGAAGTATCGCGTTTCAGGAATGCGGCAAGCGGAGTAGCATGAACATTCTTGCCAATCGCTTCTAAAATAGAAATGGAATATCCTTCCTTCACGACAATACCGCAATGATTGAATGGACGGCCTGGCGCGCATGGCGTCACCTCTGCAATGGCAATGCACAGATCTCCGCAGGGAATGTACTGGAAGACAATGTCACCGCTCTCCAACTTGCCGATGAGCTTTGATTTGGCTCCTGATTGAGCGAACGCCGGAAATGATATAAAAGCCAGGAGAATAAGGAAAGTCGAAATGCGCACTATTGAATGTGGTGAATGTGACGAACGTGGTGAAAAGCCAATGTGTGGAATGTGGCCGAATCTGCGAAAATCTGCGAGATCTGCGGGAGCTACAACAGCGTACCGCTAAGCAATAATGCCGCCATGCTGAAGTAGATGATCAGGCCGGTCACATCCACGAGCGTGGCCACGAAGGGCGCTGACGAAGTAGCCGGATCGAGTCTGCATTTTTTTAGAATGATAGGGATCATAGACCCGCTGAGCGTTCCCCATAGTACAATGCCGATCAATGAGAATGAAACAGTAGCTGCCAGCAGCAGCCAATGCGGCCCGTAATCGTACCAATGCAGTTGCTGCCAGGTAAGAATGCGTAGGAAACCGATCGTTCCGAGCAACAGTCCGAGCGTTAATCCGGACAGTATCTCCCGGCGCATTACGTACCACCAATCGGAAATGGAAAGTTCTTTGAGCGCCATCGCGCGAATGATCAGCGTAGCCGCCTGCGAACCACTATTCCCACCCGAGGAAATGATCAGCGGCACGAATAGCGCCAGCACCACCGCTTTCTGTATCTCGCTATCGAAGTAACCCATGGCAGATGCCGTGAGCATTTCACTGACAAAGAGAATGATCAGCCAGCCGGCCCGCTTGCGAATGAGCGTGAAAAACGGTGTTTCCACGTACGGATAATCCAGCGACTCCATACCGCCGAACTGCTGCATTTCACGGGTGTCCTTCTCTTCCGCCACATCCAGCACGTCATCGACGGTAACGACGCCCAGCATCTTGTGGTCTTCATCTACAACCGGCAATACCACGCGATCATATTCCTTGAAGCGCTCGATCGCATCCTCCTTCGTATCCGTAATGCGCAGCGTGATATAAAAACCATCCATGATCTCGCGGACCGTGGTTTCGGGGCTATTTAATACTAACCGGCGCACGGGAATATCATCGATAAGCCGGCCATCCAGATCTACCACGAAGAACGCATCCGCAGCCTCATTGTCTTTCAGGTGCCGCCGGAGATGCAGGATCGCTTCGGCAACGGTCATATCCTCCCGCACAGTCGCATAATCCGTGTCCACGAGCATCGCGACGCTATTCTCCGGATACTCCAGAAGGTCGTGCGTTGTACTCTCGTTTTCCGGATTGAGGAAGGCGAGATATTTCGGAAGCTCTTCTTCTTCAAAAGAAGAAAACAGCGTCGTGCGGTCGTCTGACGAAAGGGCGTTGAGAATGCCCGAAACGCGAGCCGCCGGGAGCTGGTCGATGAGCTCCTTCTGTAGAGCAATATCGAGATATGGAAAAACTTCAACCTGTTCTTCACCCAACTCAGAAAAAGCCGGCAGGGCTTCTTCCAGCTCCAGCGCATCGATCAACCGCGCCTTATCCGAAGCATGCAGCTGCGGTGCGACGTCAGTTGTCCCACGCCCAAAAAGCGCGCGCATCTCGCCCGCACGGAGCCGATCTCTGATCTCCCGTAAGGTCATGCGTCGATGGAGGCTGGTCTTTCATGTGAAATATGCCGCGAAAGTAAGCTAATCAAAAAGGCTTGCCGGTAGAATGGCCTAATTTTATCGCCTTCCAGACAAAATAAAGAATTGATTATGACGCTCACCGTGCTTCTATTTTTCAAACTGTTCTTCTTCTTCCCTCCAAAAGAAAATACAGTTCCGCAGTCTATTTATGATTTTAAGGTCACCGCGCTCGACGGCAGCAAGATCGATTTTGCCGCTTACAAGGGCAAGAAGATCCTCATCGTTAACACCGCTTCAGAATGCGGCTACACTCCCCAGTATGAGGCGCTTGAAAAGCTGTACGAAGCGCATAAGGACAAGCTGATGATCGTTGGCTTTCCTGCGAATGACTTTGGAAAGCAGGAACCGGGCACCAATGATGAGATCAGTGCGTTCTGCAAGAAGAATTACGGTGTGACATTCCCGATGGCAGCCAAGATCACAGTGAAAGGCGACGATATGGCGCCTATTTATCGTTGGCTTACGGAGAAGGAGCACAATCACTACGCTGATTCCAAAGTGAAATGGAATTTTCAGAAATACCTGATCAATGAAGAAGGCGCCCTCGTTGCCGTTTTCCCTTCAGCGGTAAAGCCCGATAGCGAGGAAGTGCTGGCCGCAATCGAGAAATAACTGATTAGCTTATATCAATGAAAATTCCCGCTCAGTTGCGGGAATTTTCATTTTAGAACCTTGCTTACCACCGGTGGCGAGGGCCATAGTAAGCATGAGGCTTAGCGTAATGGCCATGATGGTGCCCGTGATGCACGTAATATGGCCTTGAATGATAATGATGATATCGGTAACGCGGTCCTACCACAACAACGGGTGGTGGAGGAAGCGGGGGCCGCGGCGGAGCTATCCACACCGGGTGAGGGGGTCTTGGCGGATATGGCCGACGCCAGCCCTTATGCGCGTTAGCATCCGGTACAATACCGATGGACATTACGGTAATGGCCGCGCACGCAACTAATGCTTTCATCTTCATGATCTTATTCGTTTGTTGAACAATCAACAATAAGATGAAAGGATGGTGCCGAGGTTTAAAGAACGCCAGCAGAATGCCCGAAAATTATGTTAATGCTTCGGATAAGGCGGCACGGGATCTTTGCCCGGAGGTGGTGGTGGAGCAGGTACGATCACGACTTTTGGCGTTTTTTTGAGCTCCGGCTTCAAGGATTGTTCCTGCGGTATCGGTACTTCAGTAGGCCTTGCATTGGCCATGTCTACTTGCGGCTCAGAATGTTTCTTGGGCTTTGATTTAGTGTGATGGGTCTCTTTCAGGTGATAATCGGGCGCAGAATTCTTCTTCGTCTTCTTCTGCCCGAGCCCTTCCGGGACAGCGCAAAAAAGCAATAAGAACACAGCGACGGGGCGAAGAAGGCGAACATGCATAGCAGACAGAATTAGTGCTCATTACCCGATGCAGAAAAACCTTACCAGACTAAGCGCTAAACGTGCGTATCCAATTGAATATGCCCGTCGTGGCTATGCAAAATTCCGCGCGCTTCCTCAATTTCTTCTTCACTACCCTGCGCTACAACCAGGTATCTGCCTTCTGAAAGATGTTCCTGATAGAGGTCCTCATGGTGCTTATTCACCCGGGCAATGGCAAGGGCTGAAATGATACCACCGCCAATGATGCCAACATCCAGACCTGCGATCGCTCCGGCAAGCGCACCAGCGCCTACCAATACACCCAAACCAGGTATGGCGAGCATCCCCACTCCGGCAAGAGCACCGAGCACCGGGCCTACAACTGCGCCGATACCCACACCCGTAGCGGCTATACGCATTGGTTCCTCATAAACCATATCAGAATCGACACCATCTCCGTCTTCGCTTTCGCCAGGGTCGGCTGGATGGTGATCTGATTTACTGTGAGTAAGAATTGAAATCTGATTTTCCGGGTATCCGGCTGTCTTTAGCTCCTTGATTGCAGCAATGGCCTTTGCCTGATTTTCATACACGCCGATGGTAGCTTTCATGATTCTGGTAGTTGTGTGATATTGATGCCGTGGTAAGTTAGCGCAATAAATGTAGCGGAAAAAGGAGCCGTCGCATAATCAGTCATGTAACGGTTCAATATGCCCTTCGTACGATACCTGGTCGCGATCAGCGGAGCGAATTGATAGGGACGCCGCTCCTTTAGACGCTACGCTCAGGTACAAGGCTTGTACATTGCGCGTATCCTCGGGCGTGATCTTGATATCCCATCCTGTCCGTTTTTGAGTATTTTCCAAATGATACTTTTTGCTGGTAAAAAGGATGCTCATTAACAGGACATCCTCCGGTCTGGGAGTCGAATAAAGGCGCCCCTGATATGGAAGGTGACACTCTATAGAATCAGACGTTACAGTCAACGTGTAAGGTGGGGTAAGTTGTCGCCTATTACCCTGATAATCAGTAATCCAGTTTGCAAGAAAAGTAAATTTTTGCTGTTCAATGACACTACTGATCCTGTCCGCTTCCGCGGATTGCTTCGCCTTCTGAGCCTGTAGCGGCATTGTTGCTAACAGCATTGCAATAATAGCCGGTGCAATACGAAGTGTGGTGATTGATTGACACATGGCGGTTTGTTTTTAGTTCATTTAAATAACGCAAAAACAGTATGCCTTCGTGCCTGCGTCTATGCCAGAATCTCAACTACCGTTTTCTGGATCGCATGGCACAGCCGCGGCATAGGCAAATCGTTCAGATCGGTGCCAAATGGCTCTTCAATTTCTTCCGCTATCAGTTCAAGGCTTGCCAGAATATAGAATATCAACGCAATAACCGGGATGCACAGGTAACCGAGCGAAAAGGAAAATCCAAAAGGCAGAGTCACTACATACACGAAGATAAACTTCTTAATAAAGGCACTGTAGGAATAGGGTATCGGAGTATTGCGAATTCGTTCGCAGCCGCCGCAGATATCCATTAGGGAGCACAGTTCCAGATTGATGAGCAGAAGATCCTCCGGACGCAGAACTCCGCTCGCCCTTAGCTTATGCGCCCGTTGAATTATGACCGCCGCCATCTGTGAGGGTACGTGCTGCAGGCGATCGAAATCGGGGATTTCAGGATGCGGTTTTTCATCCATCTCTACCTTGGTAGCTATTGCACGCAGGTGAGTCATTAATTCCACCGCATAACGGGGAATCGCTGAGGCGAAAAATGCCCGTTCTTCCGGATGATCTTCGAGGAACGAGGCCAGCTTAATGGCCAGATTGCGACTATTGTTGACCAATGATCCCCAGAGCCTGCGCCCTTCATACCAGCGGTCGTAGGCGGTATTCGTGCGGAAGACGAGCAACATTGACAACGCGAAGCCGACAAGACTATGCATGATGGGGATATTCTTCAGCGGGTTATCCCCCGGAAAGTGCAAGAAAGTCTGCTCTAGATAGCTGACCAACGCTGTGTAAAGGGCGATTCCCGTAGACAAAGGCAGCAGCTTGCGAAAAGTGTCGGCTTTGTGCAGGCGGAAGATGCCGAACCATTCTTTCGTGTTGTAAAAAATCATGAGTATGAGGCTACAGCAATTTAAAGCTGTTCCGGTTCAAACGCGCTACATTAGCCGCGGAAACAAATCAGAAAATCCAAAACATTCATTATGGACATCACATTAGCCCAAGCCCAGGAGGCCATCGAGGCGGCTCTTGACAAGTCAAAGGACATGAAGTTAAAAATGAACATCGCCGTGGTGGATTCCGGCGCGAATCTGGTCGCCTTCGCCCGTATGGACGGCGCCTGGCTAGGCTCCGCGGATATTTCCATTAAAAAGGCAAAAACGGCTGTTTTCTTTCAAATGCCTTCCGCTGATATAGGCAAGATCAGCCAGCCCGGCGGCTCGCTTTATCAGATCGAGGTATCCAATGGAGGTTTGATTTCATTTGGCGGCGGATTCCCGATCGTAAATAAGAAAGGTGAGCAGATCGGTGGTATCGGCGTCAGCGGCGCTGCCGTAAAGGACGACGAAACCGTGGCCAAAGCCGGCCGCGACGCGGTAGGCGGAAAATAATCAGCTATCTCTAAAATGAAAGATCCTGCGACGGTCAAGGCCGTTCGCAGGATCTGCGTTTTATTGACTCAGTATTTCTAAGCACCAAAGGCTTCATCCAGCAATGCTGCCTGCTCCTGCGCGTGCTTCTTGCTGAAACCTGTTGCGCTCGCCGCACGCATTCCGCGGGAGATCATTTTCTTAAATGCGATATCGCAAGTCATCTTCAGGAAAGAGGCCGCGCCTGAATTAAGCGGCTCTTCCTGCACCCAATACCATTCTGCGCCCTTGTACTTTTCCTGGATGACCTTCAGCTGATCTACTGGCAGCGGATGTATTTGCTCAAGGCGGACGATAGCCACATCACTGCGCTTGTCGGCTTCCTGCTTTTCGCTCAGATCATAGTAGATTTTTCCAGTGCAAAGGAGCACTCGCTTTACGTCGGCAGCCTTGCTGATGCTGGCGTCGTCGATCACTTCGCGGAATCCGCCCTTTGTAAACTCTTCAATAGGAGAGAATGCGCGGGCAAGGCGGAGATTCGCTTTCGGCGAGAAATTGATCAATGGAATCCGGAAATTCCATGCAAGCTGACGACGGATGGCATGGAAGAAATTCGCGGCGGTAGTGACGTTCGTTACGAACATATTGTTCTCGGCGCAAAGCTGCAGGAATCGTTCCATGCGCGCCGAAGAGTGCTCCGGACCTTGTCCTTCGTAGCCGTGCGGCAACAGCAGCACAAGGCCACTCATCTTCTGCCATTTCGTTTCGGCGGAAGCTAAATATTGGTCGATCACGGTCTGACAGCCATTGGCAAAATCGCCAAACTGTGCTTCCCAGATCGTGAGCGTCGCGGGATTGGCAATAGAGTATCCATACTCAAAGCCCAGCACTGCAAATTCGCTGAGAAGGGAGTTGTAGATGCGAAACTCCGTTCCCTCTTTTGAAGCGGCATTGACGCGGTTGTATTGCGCGTTCGTCTTCTCATCGTGCAGTACAGCATGGCGATGAGAGAACGTGCCGCGCTCCACATCCTGGCCGCTCATGCGCACGTCGTGGCCTTCCGCCAGCAAAGAGGCGTAAGACAGAAGCTCGGCGCTCGCCCAGTCGATCTTTTGCTCGTTGTCATAGAGCTTTACCTTTTCATCGAGTAGCTTCTGGATCTTGCGCAGCGGAGTAAAGCCTTCCGGCACCTGCATTAGCGCGCGGAACAGGCGTTCCGTTTCTTCTTTTGATATTGCCGTGTCAGGTGATTTCTTAAAGTCGTCGTCGGTGGCCCGCTTCATCTTGCTCCAGGCAGTTTCCGGCGCCTGCAGCGTGTACGGAATTGGCTTTTGCTTGATCTCGTCGAGACGGTCCTGAAGTGTTTTCCAGAATTTCGTTTCCATCTCTTTCGCGAGGGCCGCATCTACATCCCCGCGTGCGATCAGGCGCTCGTTGTACACTTCGCGCGGATTCGGATGCGCCTTGATCAGCTCGTACATCAATGGCTGTGTGAACGCCGGGTCATCGCCTTCGTTGTGTCCATGGCGGCGATAGCAAACCATGTCTATGAAGATATCCTGGTTGAATTCCTGACGATATTTTACAGCCAGCTTGGCGGCCTTAACGACAGCTTCGGGATCATCGCCATTCACATGCATTACGGGCGCGTGCACAAGCGACGCGATGGATGTACAATAGTCTGAAGAACGCGCATCATCAAAATCCGTCGTAAAGCCGATCTGATTGTTGATGACGAAATGGATGGTGCCGCCTGTCACGTAGCCTTCGAGCTTGCTCATCTGCAAAAGCTCGTATACAACGCCCTGACCAGCCACGGCGGCGTCGCCATGAATGAGGATTGGGAGTACGCGATCGTACTCGTTATCGTAAAGCGTATCGGCCTTGGCGCGTGCGAAGCCTGCCACCACTGGATCTACTACTTCAAGGTGCGAAGGATTCGGCGTAAGCTGTACGTTGACCTCTTTCTTATTTGGTGTCTTGTGCGTAGCACGGAAGCCAAGGTGATATTTAACGTCACCGGAGCCCATCGTGGTGTCTGCAGGCATATTGCCTTCGAATTCAGAGAAGATCTGCTCGTAAGTCTTGCCTAGCGTGTTGGCCAGGACATTCAGACGGCCGCGGTGCGCCATTCCGATAACGACTTCCTTCACATTGGAATCGGCCGCTTCATTGATAATCGTATCCAGCGCTGGGATGGTGCTTTCGCCGCCTTCCAGTGAAAAGCGTTTCTGACCGATATACTTGGTATGAAGGAATTTCTCGAAAATGACGCCTTCATTGAGCTTTTCGAGGATGCGCTTTTTCTGGTCAATGCTGAGCTCCACTTTCTGCATAGCCTCGAATTCCCGCTCCACCCAGGCGCACTTATTCTTGTCGGTGATGTAGGTGTATTCAATGCCGACATCTCCTGCGTAAGTCTTCTTGAGAAAAGCAAGGATATCGCGCAGCTTGGCGCCATTCATCCCGATATAATCGCCTGCCGCAAAAGCGGTATCCATGTCGCTTTCGGCGAGGCCAAAATCTTCAAGATTCAGAAAAGGCTTACGGTCCTTACGAGGGCGGATAGGATTGGTGGTTGCCACCAGGTGACCGCGCTTACGGTAGGCACGGATCATCCGGAAAACGTTGAACTCTTTTGCCATTTGAGCGGCATCGGCAGGAACGGCAGAAGCACGTCCTTCAACAGCGGCGCCCCCATTGCGGCCGGTAGCAAAATCGAATCCTTTGAAGAACGAAGCCCACTCGGGATCGATGCCTTCGGGATTTTTAAGATAGTCGGTATAAAGACCTTCGATGAATGCGGGATGTGCGTTGGAAATGAATGAAAAATCAGCCATGATGCTTATCGGAACGGTTCGAATAGGGCATCAAAGTTAACTAAATGCTACCTGCCTTCCGACAGAAGGTATAGAAAACCAGCATATTGGTTTTAAAGTCCGGCTTCATAACCTTCGTCGACCTGCAGATTCCGCCCGTCGGCAGCGGAGGTCGCCAATTCATCGCAGCGGTTATTCAAGGGATTGTCCGCGTGGCCTTTTACCCATACAAAACGAACCTTATGTTTTGCCGCCAACGAGGCATACAGTTTCCATAGGTCGGGATTTTTTTTGTCCTTAAAACCAATGCGTATCCAGTTACGCAGCCACCCTTTCTCAATAGCATTTACTACATATGAAGAGTCGCTGAATACAGTGATGTCCAACCCGGTGCGCGTCACTGTTTGCAGGGCCGCGATGACGGCCATAAGCTCCATCCGGTTGTTGGTCGTTTTCCGGAAGCCCGCTGAGATCTCTTTACGGGCGCTACCCCACATGAGTATGGCGCCATAACCGCCGGGCCCGGGATTGCCGCGGGAAGAACCGTCGGTATAAACGATGAGTTGGGACATGGGCGCGAAGGTAATTCTCCAATTCTCCAATTCTCCAATTCTCCAATGTAGGTCGTGCATAGTTAAATGCTCATTGCCCGTTCTATCATTCGCCAATAATGCACTTTCAAGCTTTTTACCCTTCCCGAGCCGCTTTTCCAAGCCTCTTTCCCAATCCAACCAGTCAACCAGTCAACCAGTCAACCAGTCAACCAGTCAGCTACTCAATGCGCCTTTCCCAATCCTCTTTCCCAATCCAACGAATCAACGAACCAACGAACCAACGAATCAACGAACCAACGAACCCACGAATCAACGAACCAACGAACCTTACCTTCGCGGGCAAAATTTTCCCTTGTCTAAGATCAGAGTCGCGGCTGTATCCTATCTTAATACTAAACCTCTGCTTTGGGGTGTCGAGCGCAGTCCTGTTGTCGATGAAATGGAGCTTTTGCTCGACTATCCGGCTAATCTTGCTCAAAGCCTGAAGGATGGCAGTATAGATATGGCCCTGCTGCCGGTGGCGGCGATGCCGGGTATTCCGGGTGCAAGGATTGTAAGTGATTACGGTATTGCTGCGGACGGCGAAGTGGCATCCGTATGCATTTTCAGCGAGGTACCGATGGAGGAGATCACTTCCGTTTACCTCGATTATCAAAGCCGGAGTTCGGTAAAGCTGGCGACACTACTGCTTAAGAAATGGTGGAAAAGAGATGTGAGGCTGCTACCCGCGCCGGAGGATTATATCAGCAAAATTCAAGGTGCGACTGCCGGCGTGATCATCGGTGATCGTGCACTGAAACAGCGGCCAAATTTTTCATACGTATACGATCTGGCGACAGCATGGATGGATTGGACGGCCCTTCCATTCGTTTTTGCTGCATGGGTGGCAAATAAGGATCTGCCGCAGGATTTTCTGGAGCGCTTTAATGCTGCCAATAGGGAAGGGCTCGCGCATATTGACGAGGTGATCGCGGAGCATCCTTTTCCGCATTATGATATGCAACAGTATTACCGACACAATATTCAATATGTCCTGGATGATGAAAAGAAGCGCGGCCTTACCCGTTTCCTTTCAGAGATCCAATCATTGGCCGACTGAATGTGCATATCGCTATAAGGCATAGTGCCGCGTTTGCGCAGGCTGCTATCTTTACACCATGTCTTCAGCCTTAACGCTCGTAGAATGCCCGCGTGATGCCATGCAGGGCTGGTCGCATCCCATCCCAACGGCAGAAAAGGTCGCTTATCTCAATGCGCTGCTACGCGTGGGATTCGATGTGCTTGATTTCGGATCTTTCGTATCGCCAAAAGCCATTCCGCAGCTTGCCGATACAAAAGAGGTAATTCCTCAATTGCAAATCGGCGACAGCGAGACAAAGCTCTTAGCCATTATTGCAAACACGCGTGGAGCGGAGGATGCAGTTGTATACGATGAGATCACTTTCCTCGGGTTCCCGTTTTCCATTTCCGAAACTTTTCAACAACGCAATACAAACAAGAGTATTGCCGAGTCGCTCGTGCAGGTGGAAGAGATACAGCGCCTCTGCGAGCAGCGAAAGAAAGAACTGGTTGTCTACATTTCGATGGGATTCGGCAATCCGTATGGCGACGAGTACAGCGCGGAAGTTGCCATCGACTGGGTCGGAAAGCTTGCTAACCTCGGCGTTCGCACCATTGCAATGAGCGATACCGTCGGCGTAGCGGAGCGCCCAACGATCGACTACATTTTTAAGCAGCTTATTCCCGCATTTCCCAAGGTAGATATCGGCGCCCATTTTCACGCTTCATATGATAATTGGGAGGAGAAAATAAGCTCCGCCTACGAAGCGGGCTGCACACGTTTCGATAGTGCATTGAAAGGCATCGGCGGCTGCCCGATGGCAAAAGATGTATTGGTGGGGAATATCGCTACCGAGAACGTGATAAAATGGTGTGATCAGAGCGACATCTACCTCAACCTCGATCGCGACGCCCTCGAAGAAGCAATGCAAATAGCCAACCGGATCTTTATCTAGGCCCCACATTCTCCACAATTCCTCACATCCCCACACATTCCTCAATGTCTGTCCACAACGAAATAAAGCGTGTCACTACGCATACGCTGCAATGGATGAAAAGTCATGGTGAGAAGATCTCCATGCTTACTGCATACGATTTTTCGATGGCGCGCATACTCGACGATGCCGGGATCGATGTATTGCTCGTAGGTGATTCGGCGAGCAACGTGATGGCCGGTCATGAGACTACGCTGCCCATTACGCTTGATCAGATGATCTATCACGCGCAGAGTGTAGTGCGCGGCATAACACGTTGTCTTGTGGTTGTCGATCTGCCTTTTGGATCTTATCAGGGAAATAGTAAGGAGGCCCTTAACTCCGCCATCCGCATTATGAAGGAAGCCGGTGCGCATGCAATTAAGCTTGAAGGCGGGGAGGAAGTTGTGGAGTCGATCAAGCGTATCATCAGCGCAGGCGTGCCGGTTATGGGGCACCTTGGGCTTACGCCGCAGAGCATTTACAAATTCGGTACCTACGCCGTGCGTGCTAAGCAGGAGGCTGAGGCCGAAGCGCTGGTGCGCAATGCCGAGATCCTGCAGGAAGCAGGCTGTTTCGCCATCGTCCTCGAAAAGATCCCGGCGGCGCTTGGCACAAAGGTGGCCGAGACGCTTAAGATCCCTGTCATTGGCATTGGTGCAGGTGGGGGCGTAGATGGCCAGGTTCTGGTGATGCATGACATGCTTGGCCTGACCAAAGATTTTTCGCCCCGTTTTCTTCGCCGCTATGCATCGATGTATGATACAGTGCGGCAGGCCACAGACGCATACATCCGCGATGTAAAGAGCCGAGATTTTCCGAACGACCAGGAGCAGTATTAGGGTTGGATGGTTGGAATGTTGGATGCTTCGCGTTGGAGTCCTGGATGGTTCCAATAGATGATAGGTTGACAAGTTGATAGGTTGATAGGTTGGATACATCAATCAGATTCCCTCACATTCCCACATTCCCACATTGCAAGGCTCCCCACATTTTTCAAATTCAACCACATTTACTTTGATCAATACGGAGGTATGGAAGTCGCTGACTGATGAGCTGCAGCCGGCAGGGGTTACGCTTGTAGCCGTATCTAAGACAAAACCCGCGTCCGATATCGAAGCGCTGTATGCCCTTGGTCAGCGAGACTTTGGGGAGAATTACGTGCAGGAGCTGGTTGAAAAAGCACAAGTCTTACCGCACGATGTTCGCTGGCATTTCATCGGGCATCTGCAGAGCAATAAGGTGAGGCTGATCGCGCCATTCGTGCATCTGATCCATGGCGTGGATTCTTTTAAGTTGTTGCTGGAAATTAATAAGCAGGCACAGAAGGCCGGTCGAACCATCGATATGCTTCTTCAAATGCATATTGCCGAAGAGGAGACTAAATTCGGCCTGGATGAAAAGGAGATCATTGAGCTCCTGCAGTATTATGAAGCTCAGAAATCCGCGTTGCAGAATGTCCGCATTTGCGGGCTGATGGGAATGGGGACTGATACCGACAATAAGCAACAGGTGCGCCAGGAATTTGCCCGACTACGTGCGATGTTCCTCAACCTGAAGAGCTCGCAATTTCTGGCCAAGCCTTATTTCGCTATCTGCTCTATGGGCATGAGCGGCGATTACAAACTCGCAATGGAGGAAGGCAGTACGATGGTGCGCATTGGCAGCGCCCTATTTGGCAGTCGCTAAGGAAGGTGCTGGCTTGCTTTCAACCCGATGCAGCAGCCAGTAGCCCAATGCACATAGCGCAGATATTCCGCCGATCAGCCACCACAGCGCGGGAAATCCAAACTTGTCGGCAAATGCCGAACCCGATACCGGACCCAGCACCTGAGCCGTTGCCCAGGCAACAGTATACATCCCCGCATACTGTCCGCGATTGACATCGTTCGAGCGACTAAGCCAGTAGGTGTTCATGAAAGGCATCGAGAGCATTTCTCCTGCAGTCACAAGCACCATGCTTACTATGGCCACGCCAAGCGCACCCGGCATTAAGTTGAAGATCACGAATGATACCGCAACCAGCAAAGTGCCGATAGGTATCAGTTGCAAAGGGCGCCTGCGGCCCTCCAGGCGAAACACCAGCACCATTTCAAAAAGCGCAACAAGGATGCCATTGCCAGCCATAGTGGCGCCGATGATCTCTTCCGAGAGATGCAGCGTTTCACGATAGTATACCGGCTGCGTTGTAAAAAGCTGGAAAAAGGTAAAGGCAAACAGGAACACCAGAAATGTAAAGATCATGTACCGGGTATCCTTGAATGCCTGAAAGCGCGGCGCCTTGCCGGGCATTGGTCGGCTGGTTGCAGATTGCTTGGTCGGCGAAAGAAATATGCGTAGTAGAATGGCTGCACCGATGTTCGTACAACCATCGATAATGAAGAGCAGATCATAGTTGTGTGCGGCGATAAAGCCACCCAAAGAGCCGCCCAGCGCCCATCCCAGGTTAATGGCGAGGCGATTAAGCGAAAACGAGCGTGTACGATTTTCTTCTTTGCTGTAGTGTGCGACGGCTACGGAATTCGCCGGCCGGAACGATTCATTGACAATAGCGAGTAGGAAGGTGAACAAGCAAATCATCGGATAGGTCCGCATTTGCCCGAGGACGATAAACAAAGCGCCGCCGCAGGAAAGTGTTACAAGCTGCACGGCGTAAAACCCGAAGCGGTCCGCCAGTCTTCCTCCAATAAAGCCGCCGCAAATAGCGCCGAGGCCGAATATGCCCATAATGATGCCTGCCTTGGAGATCGTATAATGCAGACTCTGGGTAAGATAGAGGGTCATGAATGGTACCACCATGGTACCGCTGCGATTAATGAGCATGACCACGGCCAGCCACCAGCTGGCGGGGGAAAGGCCGCTGTAAGAAGCTTTGTAAAGTGCTGCAATCCGCTTCATCGCTTTGCGATGTTACGCGGATTTTTCAGTTTGATATGTGAAATGGGATCGGATTTGACGGAGCGGTGTGTGACTTAGAAGCGCGTTCTAATGAACAGCAGCCGGGAGTGAGTAGAACATAGTCGCGGGGCCTGTAGAGATTAGTCCTGAGTGCGCAGAGATTGGTACGGCCCGGATAGAGATTAGTCCCTCGGGCTTAGAGATCGGTACGGAGCGCGTAGAAATTGGTACGAACCGCGTAGAGATCGGTCCGAGGTGCGTAGAGATTAGTCCGAACCGCGTAGAGATTGGTCCGAGGTGCGTAGAGATTAGTCCGAACCGCGTAGAGATTGGTCCGAGGTGCGTAGAGATTAGTCCGGAGCGTATAGAGATTGGTCCGGAGCGTGTAGAGATTGGTACGTGGCGCGTAGAAGTCAGTCTGGGGGGGTAGAAGGCAATCCTTTAACAGTAAAAAGCGGCCGCAGGTCGATAGAGATTGGTACGTTGACAATAGAAATCGCTCTGATGACGATAGAGATTGGTCTGTTGGCCGCGGAAGTCGGTAGGAGGCAGATAGAAGCCCGTCGCGAGGCCATAGAAAATGGTCAGGAGGGCGTAGAGATTGGTCGGACGCGTGTAGAAGAAAATTCCAGGCGTGCGAATGTTAAAATGGAGCGGTAGGGTTGTGGTTCGTGGGACACGAACGACGACCACGAACGACGGCCACGAACCACGGCCGAATCACAGCCGCGAACTACTGATACGAATGGAGGTCGAGTGGACGCATAAAAAAAGGACGGGCGCCCGTCCTTTAGGATGACGGAAAGCAGGCGTCCCGATGTTCGCATCCGGGCGTGTTTTAGATCTGCAGGGAATGCCGCCCCTCTTCCCTGCCGCCCCGTCCCCGGTCGGTTCAGATGCTTGCGCTAAAGCTTGAGCGGCGGCGGAAGAACCGGCTTTTCATTCAACTACGCGATGTCCCTTCGGAACATCGGCGAAGAACTGTTGGGAAAGGGGAAGAACCGGGATAACAGAGTCATTCTAATGAACAACGCTAAGTTTCTTTGTCGCTCTCTGTCCTCCTGCTTCAAGCGTGATGAAATACATCCCCGGAGAAAGTCCATTCACGTCGAGCTCCAATTTGTGGGTGCCGGCATCCATCCATCCGGAGGGTGATTGATACACGGTTCTCCCCGTGATGTCAGTGGCACACAGTGCGCTGAGCATGCGCGAAGGAAGCTCGAACGCAACAGTCGCTGATGAGCCAGCCGGATTCGGATATACCTGCATCGGCCATTGTCCGCCCGCGATATTGTCGAGGCCGAGCGATCTGAACGCGACAGACTTGCTGTTCAGGATTGTGCTGTCGGAGTCGCGGATCAGGAGGATGCTCGCATTGAGCCTGGTAGTTGGAGATTCCGGTGAATAGATCCCATGAAGATTGCAGGAGTAGGTTTGGCCAGCGATCATGTTCGCGGGCAGGCATCCCGCACGACCTTCCGGTCCGGGGCTGATGCTTCGGGCCACATAGTCATACTTCATAGCAGAGGCTGGAACGGGATTTGCCAGGTTTTCAAATCCGCCCATCGGCCCGGCATTGCCGCCCGCAAAGCCATTAGCCTGCTCATATTCCGACCCCGTTCCATGGACGCCATCTTCAGTTATAACGAGCGCCAACCGATAATTGCCGGGGAGATCTATTGCCGGCCGGATGTACGCGTCAAGCGACATATGGCCTGCGACTGTTGTAGCCACGAAGTTGATCTCTGCAAATCCGAAGTAATTCCGTTGCTTTTCATAGGTGGTGAAAAATGTGCTCGGCCTGACGGGACCGCGCCGGTCAAAAAGGAAGTAAGGAGTGAAGTTCTGATCCATGTAATAGAGGTAGTCGGCATACGCCTTCTGCCCCATTATATCATTAGTGTGGATAGAGATCCTTGTTGGCGGCTCGCCCAAAGTATCTAGCGCGTGCATGAACACATAACCGCGCGGCGCCTGGATATTCCAGGTACCGGTACCTTCTTCTATAGTCAGCTTTTTCGTCGGGATGAATTTGGCGCCGCGCAGACTAAGGCCCAGCGTATCATTTGAGCGAATGGTGTCCCCCGGCAAAGCAGCCCACATTTTCAGGCTGCGTTTGCCAACCGCAGTGAGATCATAGGGTATAGAATGCACAAAATGAAAAGTGTCGAATGGCGCGATATTGACGCCGCCAACGTTATATAATTTCATCGGGCTTGCGCCGTCGCTATAGATTATTGTAAAGGACGTAATAGCAGATGTGCCGGCATTCATTACCGTACCGCTTAATGACACGCTCGACGGCGCCTGGTAATAGCTGAGCATGGTATCCTCTGGGTATGCGTGAATGAGCGCTATATCATGTTCCGAGGGCTCGAATACTTTAATATTATCCACCAGCCAGCCTGCCATCGGGGTGAGACTGTCGCTGTAGCGGAAGCCAAGCCTGACCAAGTTATTGCCTGCGAACGCCGATAGGTCTATATAGGTCCGTACCATGGAGCGGTTAGTAGAAACCGGAGCCGCTTTCAATACTGTCCATGTGGAGTCATTATCCAGGCTGATCTCTACGGTCGCGCTTTCTGTCTTGCCGCCGTTTTTAAATTTTAAGAAATAAGAATCGTAGCTCAGCCAGGGGTGTGGCACGCCTCCCATATTAAAGCGCGGAGTCCCTAGCAGCGCGTCGCCGTTACGGCTGTTGCCGATCGTCCCTGCGACTTTGGTATCGTTATCGAAGTCCAGAAATCCCACTCCAAAGATGAGATAGGGGATGTCGCACCGCCATGGAAATGCATTGGCGGTGCCGCCTGTGATCCAGGGGTAGTTAAAGTTTATCTGCGGGTAGCCGTTGAAGTTTTCGGCGAATAATATTCGCTGCGCTTGAGCAGGATGGTGAGTCAGAATTAAAGAAACAATTAATGCCAGGTAGGTACATTTAAAACGACTCATAGCACAGGTTTGCTACAAGTTAAAAATTTATAAGGTTCAAAATGCAGGAAATGTCGTGCAGCTCGCCAACAATGACTTTCCCATTAATGCACGACGCTCAGCTTCTTTGTTGCTCGCCGTCCACCAGCTTCCAGCGTAACGAAATACATACCCGGAGTAAGTCCATGCACGTCCAGTTCCAAATTGTGCGGGCCGGCATCCACCCATCCCGAAGGCGATTGGAAAACGGTCTTCCCGGTGATGTCGGTAACGGAGAGGGAACTGAGCACGCGCGACGGAAGCTCGAAGGCAATGGTGGTTGAATTGCCAGCCGGGTTTGGATATATCTGCATCAGTGCTTGCCCTGCCGCAGTTTTTTCGATACCAAGCGATCTGAAAGGAACTGACTTACTGTTCAGGATCGTGCTGTCAGCATCGCGTATCAGAAGGACGATCGCATTGAGCTTGAGGGTGGGCGATTCCGGTGAATAGGTCCCGTGAAGATTGCAGGTATAGGTCTGGCCTGCCGTCATATTCGCGGGCAGGCATCCGGCGCGGCCTTCGGGTGTCGGGCTGATGCTCCGGGCTACATAATCGTATTTCATAGCCGACGCCGGAACAGGATCCGTCATATTCTCAAATCCACCCATCGGCCCGGCCTTGCCGCCGGCAAAACCGTTAGCCTGTTCGTAATCGGACCCCGTTCCATGAACGCCATCTTCTGTAATAACGAGCGCGAGGCGATAGTTTCCAGGGAGGTCTATTGCCGGACGGATATTTGCATCGAGCGATAAATGCCCGGCGGCCGCTGTCGCGACGAAGTGGATCTCCGCAAATCCGAAATAATTCTGCTGCTTTTCGTAGGTCGTAAAGAAATCGGTTGGCCTCACTGGTCCGCGGCGGTCAAATAAGAAGTAAGGCGAGAAATTCTGGTCCATGTAATAGAGATAATCGGCGTAAGCGCGCTGTCCCATTACATCATTGGCATGCACGGCGATTCTTGTCGGCGGCTCACCCAGAGTATCCAGCGCGTGCATGTATACATGGCCTCGCGGGGCCTGGATATTCCATGTGCCAGTACCTTCTTCAATGGTCAGTTTTTTCGTTGGGATAAATTTGGCGCCGCGCAGACTTAGGCCCAGCGTGTCATTCGAACGAATCGTATCAGCGGGCAATATGGCCCATATCTTCAGATTGGTCTTTCCAACTGACGTGAGGCCGTATGGAATGGAATGAACAAAGCGAAAAGTGTCAAAGGCACTGATATTGACCCCGGACACAGTGTGGGTTTGTACCGGACCGTTCCCATCCTTGTAAGCAATTTCAAAAGAAGTGATTGGTGCTGTGCCGGAATTCATTACAATCCCACTCAACGAAACGATGGCAGGTGCTTGAAAATAGCTGAGCATAGTATCCTCGGGATATGCATGAATGAGCGCTATGTCGTTGGAGGCAGGTACGAAGGCCTTTAGGTTATCGATCATCCAGCCATTCAAATACTCGGCACTATCGGTATAGCGGAAGCCCAGCCGGATAGCGGGAATATTTCCATAGGGTGAAAGATCGACGTACGAAGTGCTCATATACCCCCCTGGCGGTGTTACCGGCGCCTCCGCCAACACCCGCCAGGTCGCACCGCTGTCCGTCGAGATCTCGACTGTAGCTCTTTCAGTCTTCCCATTCCGGGATTGCTTCAGGAAGTATGAATCGTACTGGAACCAGGCATTTTGTATTCCACTAAAAGGAATGAGTGGTGTCATCAGCAGAACGTCCGTTTCATTCTTGTATGTCTGTCCACAAATCGTATTCGGCCACAGCATGTAGTCAGATACGCCGGCAACTTTTGTTTCATTTCCGATGTAAGGAAAGCATACGGTCGCGATCAGATAAGAATAGTCGCAGGTCCATGGGTAACTGTTTCCCTCAATTCCCCAGGGAGGGCTAAAGTTCTGTTGGTGATGAAGGGAGAAATCTTCCGACCAGATCGTCTGCTGCGCGCGGGCGGGGCTAGGTAAGAGCAAGACGCAGAGGGCCAGGGAAAGAGCTGCATAGAGTCTACTCATAAACGTAGTTTCCTACAAGATAATACCGTTTCGATATTTAAATGCCGTATTGCACACAGAGCATTGCGTTATCCACGCAAGCGCCGTAGGTGCGAAATTATGGTAGCATGGTGGGCACTTTTTTGGACACCGAGCCCGGAACGGGCGACATTATGAGTGCACGGCAGCAATCACGCAATCGATAACCGTAATGTCGCCCATTCTGGGCTTGAACTTGCCCGATCACGACTTTATCCTACCATAATGTCGCCACTTCGCGGCTGAACGAATACCCTATGTCGCACATACAGCCTGATTGCGGGATTGAATCTAGAAATATCCGAAGTACGCTTTACCGTAGGTCGAATATTCAATGTTTACTTCATCGCCGACATTCAATGTATCGTAGGAGTGTTGGCTCACTTCAATGCTAAGTTTTGTTGGGGAGTCGAGAAAGAAATAGCAAGTATTCGTTTGAGGCATGAACCGTTTGCGGGTGATTGTCGTCTGCTCAATGGTCTTCGTGTTTTTTTGAAGATCAAGGTGAATACGATATAGGTTGCCGCGGTAGGCAATGTAACAGCCGACGCCCGAGAGCGATCCGAGAATGGCTACTCCCACAAAGTAGTTGAGGTACGAAAAGGGATTGGGAACACCAGCGATCGCTTTTCCCCAGGCCATCGCAAATGGAAGCACGAAGCAGATGACCGATAGCATTTGGACCGCGCGAACGAACTGCCGGCGGTCACGTTTTTCTTTTTGTTTCAGAAAGTCCCGTTCGTCTTCATTGAGCGGCTCCAGATATCGAACAATTTCTAAAGACACGTGTCTTAGATACTGATGTGATAAATGCCGGCATATTTCTCCCTCGCATAACGCATGAAGGAAGACATGTCAAGTCTGCGGCCGGTCAGCTGCTGACAAAGCTCCTCCGAACGGTAACGCCGTCCATGCAGGTGAACGCCTTGACGCAGCCAATGCAGCAGAGATTCAAAGCGGCCGCCTTCGATTTCATCGCGGAGATTCGGCAAGACTTTATTCGCTTCTTCCCAAAACTGAGCGGCGTAGAATGAGCCCAAAGAATAGGTTGGGAAATATCCAAAAGATCCGTGACTCCAATGCACATCCTGTAAAATGCCCTGTACATTATCCGGTGGTGTAATGCCGAGATACTGACGATACTTTTCATTCCAAACCGCTGGCAGATCCTCCACCGCAATGGAGCCTTCGAGCAGGCCTTTTTCGATCTCATAGCGGATCATCACGTGAAAATGATAGCTGAGCTCATCGGCTTCAGTTCTGATCAATGATGGCTGGACCTTATTCATTCCAGCATAAAAAGCATCAAGCGATACGCCGCCCAATTGATCGGGAAAACGATGTTGAAGCACAGGATAAAAATGTTTCCAGAAAGACAACCCGCGGCCTACGCAATTTTCCCAAAGTCTGCTTTGGCTTTCATGAATGGACAGGGAAGCCGCGGCACCTAAAGGCATTCCATACTGAGTATCGGGAAGTCCTTGCTCGTATAATGCATGCCCGCCTTCGTGAATGGAGCTCCATAGGAGCGAAGCAAGATCGTTTTCACTTACGCGCGTAGTTACGCGCACGTCGGTGGGGGCAAAGGAGGTTGTGAATGGATGTTCTGAATAATCCTGCCTGCCCGCATCAAAATCATAACCTATCGCTTTTAGCACGTCCAATGAAAAACTCCATTGGAGATCGCGGGGAAAGTGTTGGCTAAATATTGAATCGTCCACTTGTGGTGCGCCCGCGATGGCGCTGAGGATTGGTGGGAGATCATTGCGAAGCTGACTGAAAACCCCGTCCAACAAACCTGTGGTAGCGCCTTTTTCATAATCGTCCAGTAAAGAATCGTATGGATGAGCATTGTAGCCATACAGCTCTGTCTGCTGCTTTTTCAGTTCGATCATCTGCTTAAGCTCAGGGGCGAAAATGCTGTAGTCCTTCTGCTTGCGAGCTTGCGTCCAGGCATGGAGCGCTGTGCTGGAAGCCTGCGTGAGTTTTGCGACAAAATCCTCCGGCAGACGCGCGGCCTTTTCATAATCCTCCAGGCTCAGGCGCACATTCGCAGCCTGTACGTCGGTCAGATCCTGAGTTGCATTCAATTCTTTAAGTAGTGCACCATAGCTGTCGCTGGTAAGCAACGAATGTGCCTGCGTTGCGAGCGTTGCCAGTTGGCGGCCACGCGCGGCATAGCCTTTGGGCGGCATATAGGTTTCCTGATCCCAGCCCAGTACGGCGGCAGCATTATTCAGGTCAGCGGCTTTTTGGGTGATCTCCTGGTAAAGGGCGTAGGACATGGAGGGTTGGAATGTTGGAATGTTGGAATGTTGGAATGTTGGGAGTGTTGAATGCTTCGCGTTGGCTGTAATTAGAAAAAAGTAGGATTAGGCTGGAGGGCTGTATATGCTAAGTGCATTGGCGAATTGGCGAATCGGAGAATTGGCGAATTCTCTAGTCTTCCCCCGTATCCAGGCGCTCTACATTCATTACGCCGTCCAGCTCGCTGAGCTTTTGGCAGAGTTCGTCGAGCTCGTGACGATCGTGAACGAACACTTTGATATCGCCCTGGAATACGCCATCCTTCGAATCGATCGATAGCGAGCGCATATTCATAGAAAGGGCGCCGGAAATGACATTGGTGATCTTTTGCACGACGCCGACATCGTCAAGCCCGGTAATGCGAACACCGCTAAGGAAAGAGATTTCCTTGTTCACAGCCCATTTCGTTCGTACGATGCGGTGACCGTAGTGTGCAAGCAATTGGGCAGCATTGGGACAATCAGTGCGGTGGATCTTAAGGCCTTCACCGGAGGTCACGAAGCCAAAAACATCGTCTCCCGGGATCGGCTGACAGCATTGTGCCAGCTTGTAAAGGATCTTGTCTGAACTTTCCCCGAAGATGACGAGCTCTGCGCCTTTGCCCGGCTTGAGTGCCGTCTTGATGTCTTCCTCGTGTGGCTTGACGTCATGCTTATGTTCCTTTTCTTTTGGAATGAGCCGGTCGCCAATTACTGTGAACGCGTCCTTTAATTCCTTCAAATCTATCGAGCCAACGGCGATTCCATAATACAGATCAAGCATCGATGGCTTCCTGAAATGCAGGCAAAGCTCATTGATATTGGTCGGCGTCAGAGATACGCCCATGTGCGACAGTTTGCGACCCAGCACTGCTTTGCCATCTTCCGCAATCGTGCGCTTCTCTTCTTTGAGATAATACTTGATCCGTGCCTTTGCCTTACCGGTGGTCACGAAACTGAGCCAGTCTTCACTCGGTTTCTGTTTTGCGGAGGTAATGATCTCTACCTGGTCGCCGCTTTTCAGCACATAGCTCAGAGGAACAAGCTTGTGGTTCACTTTTGCGCCAATACATCGCGCGCCGAGGGCAGAGTGGACGTCAAAGGCAAAGTCAAGGGCTGTCGCTCGTTGGGGCAATACACGCATTTCGCCCTTTGGCGTGTAGATATAGATCTCTTCTGTAAAGAGGTCGAGTTTGAAATCCTGCAGGAAGTCGAGCGTATCCGTCTCGGGGTTGGTCAGGATCTCCGAAAGGTGTTTCAGGAAGTGGTCCAGCTTGCTTTCCTGCTGTGTGGACGCGCCCTCCTTATATTTCCAGTGTGCAGCAAGTCCTTTCTCGGCAATGTCGTTCATGCGATGGCTGCGAATCTGCACTTCTACCCAGCGGCCACCGGGGCCCATGACAGTTGTATGCAGTGCTTCGTAGCCATTGCCTTTGGGGACACTTATCCAGTCGCGCAGGCGCTCGGTACTTGGGCGATAGAAGTTTGTGATGATAGAGTACACTTTCCAGCAATCGGCCTTTTCCTGCTCTGGCGGCGAGTTGAGAATAATGCGAATGGCGAACAGGTCGTATACTTCGTCGAAGGTCACATGCTTCGTGCGCATCTTATCCCAGATGGAATGGATGGCCTTCGGACGTCCAAAGATCTCGAAGTCGAATTCGTTGCGTTCCAGCTCTTCCTTCAGCGGCCGGATGAACTCGTTGATATATTTGGTGCGGTCGCGTTTCGTATCCTTCAGGCCTTTGGCGATGTCAAGGAATACCTCAGGCTGAGTATAGCGCAATGCAAGATCTTCCAGCTCGCTTTTTATTTCATAAAGACCGAGGCGGTGCGCGAGCGGAGAATATATATAGGTCGTCTCCGACGAGATCTTTAATTGCTTCTCACGACTCATGCTGTCCATCGTGCGCATATTGTGCAGTCGGTCGGCAAGTTTGATGAGTATTACTCGCGGGTCGTCGGCAAGTGTGAGCAGGATCTTCCGGAAATTTTCTGCCTGCAGCGTAGTTTCCGCCTTCAGGTCTACCACATTGCTGATCTTGGTAAGTCCATCGATAATGCGCGTGCACTGCTCACCGAATTCCCGGGAAATGTCGTCCAGGGTCATCTCGGTATCTTCCACAACGTCGTGTAAGAGCGCGCAGATAGTAGAGGTCACGCCGAGCCCGATCTCCTCAACAACGATTCGCGCAACGGCCAGCGGATGCAGGATATAAGGCTCTCCGCTTTTGCGACGCGTGTCTTTGTGAGCGTCTGCAGCGATTTCAAAAGCACGGCGCAACAAGCCGCGGTCGCCTTTCTTGATGCGTTGTTTTAAGGCGCGCAACAACGCGCGGTATTCTCGAAGTATAAGGCGCTTTTCCTGTTCTTCTCTGGTATTTAGATGCTCGGCTGTGGGCTGCATGGGGCTATTCCTATCGGTTATCTAATTTAGGAAATAGCGGCGATTAAGGGCGTGAAGGATTTGTTGGGGCATCGGCCTGCACCGTTTGTGTGCCCTGGTCAGTTTCGCAGTTAGTAATGAGCCCGGTAGAAAACCATATAGCTTCCCACAGCGCGATCTGAAAGGAGCTTCCTGTAGTTGGCTGCCGAGATCACAAAAGTCTGGTACTCGTTCGGCTGATATTCCCGCAGCAAGGCTTTGGTATTGCGGAACTGATTCATGTAATTCTTTGCCGCCGTTTCATTCTTGAACGATTTTACCGCGACAATAGCCCGCCCGGCAGACATAGGCTCAATAAGTACCTCCAGTTTGGATTCCGGGAAATTGAAGGTGTTTAGATCGCCCAGACCCGCCTTAACGCCCATAACCTTGTTCTCCATCTTATTGACCGCAAAGACGAAATAATGAGGATCCCGTGCGTGATAGGTGTATTCTGCCGGTACTGGCCCATTGGCTTCGTCAGCCGAGGCCTTTGGAGCAGTAGCCGCTGCCGGAGCTGGCGGCATAATAGACGCCGGAAGTGCGTCGTCTGGCTTCGCCTTCACAGAGTCGATCTTTTTGCGCTCCGCGACATAACTCAATACCTGCTGAGCCCAGGGCTGCAGGGGGTCGCCGGGATGTGCGGTAATGAAAGAATTGAGGATCGTGTCGGCCTCGCTGTACTGTGCCGATCCAGCATAGGCCATGGCCTCGATGATCTGGAACCGATTGCTGTACGATTCGTCCGTCGGGAATTTCCTTCGGGCGGCGCGGGCACGATTCAGCACTTCGCCATATTGGCGCTGCTGCAGGAGATCGTACGTGGCATCGTAGTAATCACCAACACTAGCCAAAGCTACAGAGCTCTCATCCGGAGCTGCGTTGCCCGCGGGTGCGACGAGCTCGGACCATTGCGTGTTAGGATATTCCTGCTGCAGCTTGGCGCTCCATTCCTGCGCTTCTTTTAGATTGTTGCGGCGCAATGCGATCAAATAACGCAAGTAGGTAGCTTCGGCTCCATAAGGATTTGTCGCCCAGCGCTTGTTCAGGGTATCCAGTGTTGCTGATGCCCGCGTGTAATCTTCGAACTGGCGGATGTAGGCGGTGCTCATGTCCACATATGCACGCTGTAAGCGGCTCGTAGCTGCCGCGCGGTCTTCGGCGGTTGTAGGGATATAGGCCATCAGCGCCTCCTCGGTCGGAATGCCGCTTGCTTGCTCATTGCCATCGTTGTCAGGAGTGTTTGTCGCGACACCAGTTGTCCCGCCGGGAATGTTATTTCCTAACGCCGCTATTGCCGAGCTTCTGCGCCAGTTGTCGATCAAAGGGCGCGCGCCCCATTTTCGACGGAACTCGGACTGCCCTTGCTGCATCTGGGTGGGATTGGCAAAATACCAGCTCAGCGGACTTGCTCCGCCTGCTCCGCCATCATCCGTCTGTGCTGCCGCTGCGACACCCACATTCTCTGCCCGAAAAATGCTGTCAGCCTGACGAGCCTCCAACACTTTTATATATCGCCTTACGACCGCTCGCTGATCGCGCTCACTCATGGCGGCCAGAGCGAGGAGACTGTCCTGCTGCCGGATCACTCCCGCAGGTACGGCTATCTTGTCGACGACTTGTGCGCGACGGGAGGCGAGTTGAACGCCACTGTCTTCGGGAGCGTAGGTAGCGAAACGGGTAGCGCTGTCGAAAGCAGATTTTGCGGCCGAATATTCGCCGGTATTAAAATAGATATTGCCCAGTGCAGCGAACGAAACGGCTTTCTGCTTCTTGGTGCTCTTTGGTGCCGCAATACCCTGCTTCAGGTAGCCAACTGCAGCAACATTGTCGCCGCTATTGGCTGAAAGACGCCCCAGTACATAATAGATCTGTTCGTAGTAGCTGGCGAACTTGCCGTCGTGAAGCATGCTCTTAAGCGAAGCTATTGCCTCCTTTTGTACACCACCGCTTTGCATCAGCGCATAAGCGCGGTTGCGGCGAGCGTAGAAATCCATGTCGATCTTCGGATGAAGTTCGCTGACCAACTCATACTGCTTAGCAGCAGAATTGTACTCGCCGGCATCCTGCAGAATTTGTCCGTTCAGATATGCTGCGCGCCTGCGGAGGTCGTCAGGAAGCGTGTTATCGGCGGAAACGATCGTAAGTTGTGTTGCGGCCTCCTTGTCGTTATGCCTGCGAAGGGCCAGAAAAGCCTTTTCAAGTGCCAGGCGCCCGCGAAAGGATTCAGGGAACTTGGAGTCAGCAGCCAGGAGATCGATCACTGACTCGGCTTCGTTGTACTTGCCGAATGCAGTATATGTACGTGCAAGCCAGAGCAGGCCGTCGTTGTTTGCTGGGTCGCGCACCAGGAAGTCCATGAATTTTTTATCGTCTGGTGTAACGAAGCTTGGTTCCTCTTTCGAGCCGCTGCGAACGGTCTTATTGCTATATGCTTTTTTCTTAGCTGCTTCAGCTTTTGCCCTTTCGCGGAGCGCAATGATGTAACGGAATGAGGCGGTCGCATTATCGACATCGCCTTTATAGTAATACGCTTTACCCAGCAAGAGGTACAGGTCATCGCCCCATTTGGTGCGCGGATCATGTATCTGAATGCCCAATGAAACCTTTTGAATAACGCTGTCCATATCGGCAGCGAATAAGGTCGAGTCGCGGAGGGGATCGAAAGAGAATAAGGCTATGCGCTCATCCCATTTATCCTTGGCAGTGCGCTGCATATTACCCTCAGCCTCCTCCATTTTACGGTTGGCATTGAAGTAATAGTTGTAATGCGTAAAAGTGTTCTGAACCGCTCTTCTGGGGGCAGTCCACTTCTTTTTCAGCATGTTCTCATTGCTGTAGACCGAACGTTTCTTCTTGATCTTCAGCTCAATGGCCAGATTTGCCTTGTTTTCGGTCTCCTTCTCTTTGATCTTCTTATCCCGGACCCTGTTTTCTTTGCTTTTGGCCAATGCAGCCGCTTTTTCCTTGCGAATGACATTCAGGGAATCGGTTTTCTGCTTTCTAATGGCAGCAAGGCTGTCGGCGGTAAGTTTCCGTCCAGCTTTGATTTCCGCCATTTGGGCTTCGCGTGCCGCTGTCACACTATCTGTATGTTCCTGACGGACTGTTCGAATACTATCGAGCCGCGCCTTGCGATAGATCGCGACGCTATCCGTAAAGCGTTTACTGGCCCTGTACTTTCTGATGGCTGCAAGGCTGTCCCCGCGCTGCTTCTGGATCTTCCTTACACTGTCCGTGCTAGCCTCGCGAACGGCGATCAAGCTATCTGTGACATGCCGGCGGGCATCTTTCATACTGTCAAGCCGTTGCTGTTGGGCTTCCCGGATGGCAGCAATACGATCAGCGCGCACTTCTGTCACACTATCCTTGTAATGTTTGCTTTCACGATACTTCCGCCTGGCCAGCAGACTGTCCGTGACGATCTTGCGGGCGGCTTTAGTGCTATCAAGAATATGTTGGCGGGAAACTTTTGCTGAATCGAAGGAACGTTTCTGAGCGGCACGGGAAATTTCAAGTGCCTGTCGGCGGGCCTGGGCGGCGCTGTCCGCATTAAAGCGGGCCTGGGCATGCGTTGACACGCTCCCGGCAAGCAAAGCCAGGCAGGAAAGCAGCAGCAGGGAGCATCTCCGGATGAAAATGGTTAACAGATCGAGTGACACGCGATGATAATAACTAAAAAACAGGGGAAGTTAGTATGTTTTGGGGGGTAAAGCCGGTGTTAAGGAAATGATCGGCCCGTCCGCAGGAGCAACTTGGCAGGCATTATTTTAAAAGGGCATCGCTTTGGCCGCTGTTGAAATGCCGCCAATAAAAAACCTTCCCGTTTTGGCGGGAAGGCTGAAAGAATATCTAGTGCTTATCGGCGGTTGCCAAACAGGCGCAGCAGCATCAGGAAGAGATTAATGAAATCCAGATAGAGTGTCAATGCACCAAGAATAGACAGCTTGCGAACGTTCGCTGTGCCAACTCCTTCATATTCAAGACCAACGGAGATGCGTTTCAACTTTTGAACATCGTACGCGGTGAGGCCGGTAAATACTGCTACGCCGATGATGCTGATGAGGTAATCCAGGCCACTGCTTTTCAGGAAGAAGTTGATCAGCATTGCGACAACAATACCGATCAGGCCCATAGTCATGATTCGACCGAAGGAGGTGAGATCTTTGTTGGTGGTATATCCCATTACTGCCATAATGCCGAACATGGCCGCAGCGGACGCAAAGCAAGCAATCACAGAGCCGGATGTAAAGGCAAGGAGGATAAAGGAGAAGGAAATGCCATTGATTGCAGCGTAGATCACAAACAGGGCAGCCATCGCAGTAGCGGAAAGCCTTTGGTAACCGAAAGACATCAGCAGGACAAAGCCCAGTGGGGCAAACATCACAACCTTACCTAGCAGGCTCAGGCCGCGCTCTGTAACAAGGTAGGAGAGCAGTGTGCCGTTTGTCGCGAAGAGAAACGCGAAAACGGTTGAAACGGCGAGTGCGCCGAACATCCAGAGGAATACATTCGAGAAAAAAGATTTGGAGACACTATGCGTACTGCTTTGCTCCAGTGTGTAGTCCGTAAAGATCTTAGATTGGTTATCCATGTTTCCGGAGGGAAGATTGTTTGTATAAATGTAGGAATTGCGGGGGAGGTTTTGGCGAAAGGGTTGTGAAAGCTTGGTTCCGCCGCTGGAATAAGAATGCTCCCTGAAGAAGGAACGGAATCATCCGAGGCTTTTGAACCAGTAGCGGAAACGGGAGTTGAACCCGTGTCCGCCGCGGCGGATAATGAATCCTGCGCTGTAGTAATAAAAAAGCCCCGGAATTATCCGAGGCTTTTGACCAGTAGCGGAAACGGGAGTTGAACCCGTGACCTCAGGGTTATGAATCCTGCGCTCTAACCATCTGAGCTATCCCGCCATTTCCCTGTAAGGGAGCGCAAAGATAACTATTCAGGCGAAAAAACAGACTTTGTTAGCAAGGATTTTAGAGGAGTCCCCATTTCAACGATCTTTCTCTTGTCATAGTCAAAGCAAATCATCCCCGTTTTGGCCTCAGCAATAAGCAGGTCCTGCTCTCCTCGCCGTGCTTTGATCCGATAAAGCAGATCAAACGTCCGGCCAGACAATTCATCAACAAAAATTTCTATAAGCAGCACATCCCCATAAAATGACTCTCCCCGATAAGCGATCATCACATCGCCCATGATCAGGCCGTGACCGCCAACCTGCAATTCAGTAAAACCACCGCTTGCCAAAAGCTGCATCCTCGCTTCCTGCATAACGGAAAGGACGGCATCATTGCCAAGATGTCCGCCATAGTTGATATCTGTTATCCGCACCGGAATGGTGAAAACCGCCACCGGACTCTGCTCCGGAAATTTTATTTTTACCCTCATTCTATATTTTACAGTCGTTTATGAAGATCATCTGCGTTGGCCGAAATTATGCGGAACATGCAAAAGAACTAGGCAATGCGGTCCCCGAAGCGCCGGTGCTTTTTATGAAGGCGAAAAATGCCTTACTACAACAGGGTCGGGCTTTTTACTACCCCGAATTCAGCAAAGACGTTCATTATGAGGCAGAACTGGTGGTAAAAATCTGCAAGAACGGCAAGCATGTCGCGGAAAAGTTCGCCCGCAAATACTACGAGCAGATAACTGTTGGGCTAGATTTTACCGCTCGCGACTTGCAGCAGAAGCAGAAAGAAAAAGGGCTTCCCTGGGAGATCGCCAAGGCTTTCGACGATTCTGCTGTCGTAGGGCAGTTTCAGCCGATTCCGGAGGGAAAGGCCGTGCAGGATTACCGCTTTGAGCTGCATAAGAACGGCGCAGTTGTCCAGCAAGGGCATGCCGCAGATATGCTCAATAGCGTTGACAAGGTGATCGCCTACGCGTCCACTTTTTTTTCGCTCAATACCGGCGACCTCATTTTTACAGGCACCCCGGCGGGTGTAGGCCCGATTGCCGTAGGCGATCGGCTCGAAGGCTTTCTGGAAGGCAAGCCGGTGCTTGATCTCCTTGTTAAGTAGACAGACCCAACCACACAATTACCAGCTCTGAATTCATCGATTGGCACAACTCAAACATCTTCGCAAGGCATGAAAAGAAATCTATTTTTCCTCTTGACTCTTATCCTGCTGGTTTCAGCCTCTGTAGCGCAGGTTGCAGCGCAGAAGAAGGCGCCTGAACAGCCGGTCGGCTGCATCGACGCAAACCTTCGCCTCCAGGCCGATGAGATCAAGCAACATTATACTGCTCAAGGCTTTAAAGTATACCGCGACGCCATGATCAATATGTCGAGCATGGAACCGTTCCCGGTTATGGTGCAGCTTACAGGTGGACAACTCTACCAGATCATCTTTGTAGGCCAAGCTGCTGCAACGAATCATAAAATGGTCCTTTACGATGGCAATGACAAGGCCATAGGAGAAAAATCCATTACCCGCGGCCAGGGCGACGGACCAACTAACTTTCTGATCTACGAATTTGTTCCCGGGCGCACCGACATGTATCTGCTGACGTTTATGACAAGACTGAAGAATAAGGACTTCTGTGGTTCAGTCTGCATTGTAGCCGCCGATCGCAGCAAAGGAAAGATCGAATACAAGCCGTACCAACCATAAAAAGTCGCTAGTCGATAGTCGGGGAAGTCGACCGTTGGCTTCTAAGCGTCGAAGCGCAACAACGTGCTTCAGCAAAGACTAACGATTGACGACTAAAGACTAACGACTCCATTCCCTATGCCCGAAGTTCAAATCGCGCCCGCCTGGAAAGATCTGCTGAGCGGAGAATTTGACCAGCCTTACTTCGCCGGCATCGTTGATTTTCTGCGGGTCGAAAAGCGGGAGGGCAAAACGATCTATCCTCCGGGACCGCTCATTTTCAATGCGTTCGCCTGCACATCGCCGGATAACGTGAAAGTGGTCATTCTTGGTCAGGATCCCTATCACGGCCCCAATCAGGCCCATGGACTATCCTTTTCCGTGCAGCGTGGCATCGCGCCACCGCCCTCGCTTGTAAATATGTTCAAGGAGATGGCCGAGGATATTGGCATCCCTGCCCCGAAACATGGAAACCTGGAGCATTGGGCGCGACAAGGCGTTCTATTGCTCAATGCCTCTCTGACTGTGGAGGCTCACAAACCCAACTCACATGCCAGGATCGGTTGGTTTTCGTTTACAGATGCGGTGATCCGGGCTGTTTCGAACGAATGCGATGCCGTCGTATTTATGCTCTGGGGGAGATTCGCTCAAGGCAAGGCCGACCTGATCGACCGGCAGAAACATCTGGTGCTTATGGCCGCCCATCCGTCTCCTTTCTCGGCCTATAATGGATTCTTCGGCTGCCGGCATTTCTCCAAAGCGAATGAATGGCTGGTCCAAAAAGGGCTGCCCCCTATTGACTGGTCGCTTCCTGAATAGCTTTTTGTTAGTCAGCTGCTGAACACCAATTGAGCTGAAGTTGCGACGCTCCGTTCATCTTCTGCAATTCTGTGCAGCAACCGTCCAACATTCCAACCTTCCAACATTCCGACACAAAAAAGGCCGCCCTTTTCGGGGCGGCCTTTCAATTTCCTAGTAAAGTTTAATTGCCGAGATAAGTTTTAAGTAGTGTACAACGGTTTTCATCGCGCAGGCGGGTGATGGCCTTGTCCTTGATCTGACGGACGCGCTCCCGGGTAAGGGCAAACTTGTCGCCTATATCTTCCAGGCTCATCGGGTTTTCTACGCCGATACCATAGAACAGCACAAGCACATCGCGCTGGCGATCGCTCAATGTGTTCAACGAGCGGCCAATCTCGCAGCGAAGAGAATCGCTGTGCATGAGGATGGCGTCAGCAGCGTCGGCGTTTGGATTTTCCAGAACGTCGAGCAGGCTGTTCTCTTCTGTTTCGGCAAACGGCGCGTCCATGCTTACGTGGCGGGCGGCTACACCGAGTGTTGTTTCAATTTCTTCGTGACCGATATCGAGGATCTCGGCCAGTTCATCAACGGTTGGCTCGCGCTCGAACTCCTGCTCCAGCATGGAGTAGGCGCGGCTGATCTTGTTGCTCAGGCCTACCTTGTTGAGTGGCAGGCGCACGATACGGGACTGCTCTGCCAGTGCCTGCAGGATGCTCTGGCGGATCCACCACACGGCATAGGAGATAAATTTGAAGCCACGTGTTTCGTCGAAACGCTGGGCGGCTTTGATCAATCCGAAGTTTCCTTCGTTGATCAGGTCGGAGAGGGAAAGGCCCTGGTTCTGGTATTGCTTTGCAACAGATACGACAAAACGCAGGTTTGCTTTGGTCAACTTGTCCAGCGCGCGCTGGTCACCTTGCTTAATACGAACTGCTAACTGAACTTCTTCCTCAGGAGTAATCAGATCTACTCGGCCGATTTCCTGGAGATACTTTTCTAGACTCTGACTTTCACGATTGGTAATGCTCTTCGTGATTTTGAGTTGACGCATGGACATGGGCGTGCATTTAATAGGGTGAAGGAGAACGTATAAAAAGAGCTACGACAGACGGTGTTATGGCAAACTTAAGCTTCGGTTTAATACGACCCAAAATTTTTTAAGGGCTTTTTAACAGCCAATTCCCCAACGTTTAAGATGGCGTTGTGAAATAAAATTTTGAAAGCTCAGGCCTTTTTATATAATTGCACGCCTAAGTACTTTACTAAAGACTCTATAATGGCTGTTAAGAAGAAAAAGCTCATTTACACACTCGAATTTCCGATTCGTAGCTCCCCTACTATATTGTTTGAGTCTTTCCAGCACAGTGGGATCCGAAGCTTGGAATTCACGTGACTTGAAGTCGCGGC
>JADMIO010987879.1_pt1 | contig 85756 bp, 83 predicted proteins | sample 8958161 | NCBI WGS metagenome assembly JADMIO01 (sample SAMN16585339, study PRJNA669376) | soil metagenome | isolation source: Crop rotation soil | place: USA: Cullars Rotation, Alabama | collected 2011 | reverse complement strand
CGCAATCCTCTTCATCAATAGTACCATCGCCATCGTCATCTACTTGATTTCCACAGGTCTCTGCTGGCGTTGTTGGGGGTGTACAGTCTTCATCAATAGTACCATCGCCATCATCGTCTACTTGATTTCCACATAATTCAGTCGAGACTGTGTTTACTGTTTGTTCTTGCTGGAGGACTAAAAGTGCAGAAGAAATTCCCGGGTCTGTTGTATTATCGTCAATTACTTCTTGTAAAAGAGAACCGTCATTTAATATTTCGTCTAGGAGGGTCGGTTCTTTGATCTCACTAACTTTGTTATTAGAATCTTCTGTTTCACTCGTTACTTTTGTGTCTGTATTTTCAGTGCCTTGTGTGTCTGTATTTTCAGTGCCTTGTGTGTCTGTATTTTCAGTGCCTTGTGTGTCTGTATTTTCAGTGCCTTGTGTGTCTGTATTTTCAGTGCCTTGTGTGTCTGTATTTTCAGTGCCTTGTGTGTCTGTATTTTCAGTGCCTTGTGTGTCTGTATTTTCAGTGTCTTGTGTGTCTGTATTTTCAGTGCCTTGTGTGTCTGTATTTTCAGTGTCTTGTGTGCTATCACATTCTTTGTCTTGTACGTTGTTTGATCCTTCTGTGTCTTCTTGTATTTCTTTGGGTTCATTGCAAGTTACTTTGGTGCTATCATCTGCGTTTTGATCATTGGTGCTATCATCTGCGTTTTGATCATTGGTGCTATCATCTGCGTTTTGATCATTGGTGCTATCATCTGCGTTTTGATCATTGGTGCTATCATCTGCGTTTTGATCATTGGTGCTATCATCTGCGTTTTGATCATTGGTGTTATCGTCGTTGTTATCGTCATCGTTATTATCCTTGTTATCGCCGGTGTTATCGTCGTTGTTATCGTCACCGTTATCATCCTTGTTATCGCCGGTGTTATCGCCGGTGTTATCGCCGGTGTTATCGTCACCGTTATCATCCTTGTTATCGTCCGAATCAGTCGAATCATCTGCTAGTGCTTGTGAAATAAATTGAAAATTCCCATGCTGGGCATTCTTAATAAAAACCGGACTTATAATTAAAGAGCCAAAAAATAGCAATAAAATAAAGATAAGATAAACAGTATTCAACTACTTTAGACTAAAAAGTCAATATTTTAAATGTTATGTTTAAACGATCCAAAATTAAATGTTCCAAGATTAATTCATTTCTTGTCTAAAATTTCGAATCAACTTATCTTGGTCTGAAGTACTTTTCTTCAGAATTTGTGCGCTTTGAGTAATGGTTCCTTTCTATAGTTCAAGCAGAATCAAATGCCAAAAGGATTTTAAATATATATCAATATCGCATAAATGTCAGAAAAATTGACTCAAACTAAAAAAAAACCACAATATAGATATCTTCTCGCATCATTGTTTTTGCTTCTCTTTTTGTTTTCAATGCTGGTTACAATAAAATCTCAAGAAGTGCCTGGTGAAAACCAAAATTCACTTGCAAAAAATGAAAATCCATTGTCGTTGGCTGTTATAAAGGAATATTCGGAGATTTTTGGAGTACTTTTAGAGGCTGGAGTTGTCGTGCTTTTATGGAAAACTGTAAAAGACTTTGCAGAATTGGCGAAGGTAAGCAAACTACAAACAGAGGTAAGATTTAGGCCTTGGGTAGGACCCAGCGGAGGATTTGAATTATTAAGGGATGACGACGATAAAAAGCAGTACTCCATAGCAATGAAAAACTTTGGAGAAGTTCCAGCAACAAACGTGGTTGTATCATGTATTGTATCAGATACAAAACCTGACAAGTCCGACTCAATGGCTCAGAGCAATGGAAATAACCAATTCCATTTAGGCCCTCTCCTACCTGGGATGGAGAAGAGATATTGGATATTTTTAGACAAGGAAAGATATAAAAAAACAATGGAAGGTACCTCAAACGTATTCATCTTTCTATATTTTTCATATGTATTCTCTGGTGGCAAAAGCGGATATGGCATGATAAGTCAACTCGACAGCAAAACTAGCAATTTCATACATAGGGAAATGTGGATAGATTAGTATCGTGCATAAAATTCATCAATAATCAGTTTAGTTGATTATTTGCCAGACTGGTTGATTGAGTGCATAGCACATTATTGCACAGCAAATAATGGAGTTGGAATATACTATCTTTATATACCGTAAGATTGCTTCGATATTTATGTCACAAATTAAAATTTGGATGGCATTGACCGTTCTTGGAGGATTATTCCTTTTGATTGGTATGCAATCTCTTGTATACGCACAAGGAAATGATACATCTATGATGGGAAATGCAACAAATGCAACAAGTTGGGCCGCAAATGCAACCAATGCAACCAGTATGGCTAATGACACTGGAAACATTTCTGGTATCGGCGGACAAGGACCTTAACATTCTAAAGAGGAATGTAGGATGACTAAATCTCTTTTTTTTATTTAATCAAGTCTAACCGGCTGTTTACAGTATTAATATCGTGTTTTTTAGCTCTACTAATTTTTGCCAATGTTGATGCAACAGTTGCAAATTTTCTAAAAGATTTCAACACTTCTTCCACTGGTATTATTCTTTTCATTGTAATAGCTGCTGCTTACATTTTTGGACAGAGTTTTCTACTAAAATTCATGTATTCATCGAGTAATTCTATTAAAGCCAGATCTAGATTCATTTCAGTACTACATAGAACAATTTCTCTTGCCCAATACATATTGGCTGCAAATGTAATTCTCATTGTATTCCAAATTCTCTTTTTGCAACAGTATTCTATCATACCTTTAGTATTTGCCGCGTATGCTACTAATTTTATTACTGCAGCTCTGCTAACACTTTTTGCAGTAAGGTTTGTTTCTTGGTATAGGAACAAAAAACATAGTTTAGGAATATTGCTATATGCTCTTGCATTCTTCATCTTGGCAGTATCAGAAGTAATGGCAGGTTTTGGATCGGCGTACCTACTCAGTGATAAAGATACTGTAATCATGCCAGGTACTAAGGTCACATATGCTAGTTTCCCTGAAGGAAGTGTGCTTAACACGTTCTTCTCTTTTTATCGTTATATTGATTACGCCTCATTTCTGCTCACATTGCTGGCAAGTGCCCTGTTATTACATCATTATAGCAAAAAAACCAATACACCAAAATTGACGTTAATTATTGTTCTGCCAATTTTAGGATACAGTGCCACCATTTTGGACGCACTAAATATTTACGACACCGATTCGAGTCCTAATCTTTTTGGATATTATGTTTTTCAGGCCCTAGCTTCGATATCAGGAGGCATTCTTTTTGCCTTTTCATTTTGGTTTATTTCCAGGAGATTACCAGAAAGTGCTGTCAAAACTTTTCTGAAAATAGCGGCTATTGGATTCATCCTACTGTATCTCTCAAATCACGTTGATGTCAATTCCGCACCATATCCTCCTTATGGAATTGCGTCCCTTTCGTTATTGCCATTATCTACCTATCTTGTGCTATTTGGCATTTATTCATCGGCACTTTCACTCTCTCAGGATATTACCCTGCGACAAAAATTAAGATCCATGGCAAGAAACGATGAAAACTTGCTCTCTAGTATAGGCACTGCAGAGATGGAAAACGAGGTAAAAAGAGCAGTGGGTGAGCTTAAAGGTGTAGCAGATATTCAGGAAAAGGAGCTTGCTGAAAAAAGTGGTATTGAAACTCCTATCGCTGAAAACGAAGTTGAAGATTATTTGAAACAGGTCATCGAAGAAGTTGCTAGAAGTAGAAAAAAATAAACTTGTGTGAAGTGTCTAAAGCAAGACTTTCACTCAAGATGACTATGAATTACAATTACAATTCAGAAAGACCATAATCATCAGTCTAGAGGTAATCTTTCACATAATTTGAAATAATTAACTGTATTGCAGATTCTATTATTTTACCATGATCAGCATCAACTTCCGTACTTATTAATAACAAGTGCTCGTCTTCCAGTGGCAATGTTATCTGTTTAACCTTCTCATATTCTTCCATAGCATATCTGGCCTTGCCAATTCTATCTGCTAATTTGTTATGAAGTCTCCATCTTTCAAGTGAAATAAGGTTCGCATTTTTTATTTCATCATTAGTTAGAAAGCTTTTGATACCTTCTCTTAGTCCTCCATTTTTTATTTCTCCCGTATTGCCGCAGACTCCTACAAATCGAATTTTGGGGTCGAGGTCAAATACTTCATGACAGAGCTTTTCAAAATCCATATTGTCTTCAATATCGTGACTATCTAAAATACTATACTCCACTTCATAATATCGAAAATTAGACACCTTTATACTACCTACGTTGAATTTATTCAAGCAATGACGAAGTGTGTTGCGTTCCACTCATACAAAGGGGGAACAGGCAAATCAACCATCAGCTCCAATCTGTCTGCGTCGTTAGCAAAAAAAGGATTAACCGCTGTGTTACTTGATGTAGATGTATATGCCCCAAGTCTCCAAGACTACTTTCAATGGCAACCCAAAAAATCAATTAATGATTATCTTTTTGAAAATGCAAACATTGATGAAGTAATCCACGATTTAACTCCGGTCCTAAATAAATTCACGCCTGGAAATGGAGACCAATCTGAATCAAAAGGAAAGCTTTTGGTTGGGTTTTCCAGTACATCAAAGGATGAAATTTACAAGCTTGATGGTGCTGTAAGACAAGAAGGTTCAAAGATACAGCTTTTGCGAAAGTTTCTAATGCTAAGAGAGGAGATCGTTTCCAAGTATAATGCAGATTTTATTATAATTGATACGAGTCCTGGGATTCGTTATTGGTCTATAAACTCTCTTGCTATTGCAGATACAATCTTACTTTCGCTCAAATTAGACGGTATTGATCTCAAAGGTACCCGTTTACTGGCAAAAGAAATCTATGAAAGTCTCACAAAGCTGGGAACAAAATCATATCTTCTCTTAAACCGAGCTGCAGGATATTGCCTGCCTCCAAATCTGTCTGGCCAAACCAGCGCTTCAAATCAAGAAATATATGAAAATACAGTTAGCGCTCAGAGCACAGTAATCTCTAAACTCAATGCCGATGTTGGCATGGATACAATACTCTCTATTCCCTGCTACTGTGATATACAGTTTGATAGCAACGAATTCTTAACAGCGCTAAAATTTCCCACACACCCATTTGCCGATAAAATCAATACTCTTATTGAAAAACTCGAAAAAATCTAGAGGAATATTTAAAAAATCCAAAATACTCAACAACAATCAAGATAATGCACGAAGTTAGGATTCCAGGGTTTTCAAGCCTAGTAGGGGATGCAACCGCTGAGAAGACTACTTCTGGTACTATTTTGCTAATGAGCCCTCCGGGAGGTGGAAAGACGCTCCTTTGTAGGCAGTTGATAACAGAGAGTTTGCAGAACGGATGTGGTTGCATTTACATCAATTCAAGTATGACTCGTAAGGAATATGAAAACCTTTTCAATAATAGTACTGACGAAAAAATAGAGAAATTAAAATTTTTGAATCCGTATCTTATTGCTACCAGTAACAAAGAGCCTGATACTGCGACTAGTATTACTGACCAAAAGCTTTCCGCTACTCTCGAAGAGATCCGAAATACAATAAATGAATGGTCCTCGTCCGTTACTAATGCGGTCGAAGGAACAAGTCAGGGATCCACATCGACAATCAATGATGCTCCCAAATGTGCTATTTTGCTTGATTCGCTTACACATTTGTTTACTCTTTTTGAGGAAGACAAAGTATTAAAATTCGTAAATGCATTGTCATTTTTCATTAAAGAATCAGAAACAATTGCAGTATTCACTATGTCTGGCAATCAAGTATCAAATCAGGCAATTTTAAATAAGTTAAGTTCAATTTTTGATATCGTTCTTGAGATCACAGTCCAGGAAAATTTAGAAAATGTTCAACGCAAACTAAAATTGATATCTGTCAAGGGAGCGAGCAGTAAATCTGCGTCCGCTTCATTTAATATTGAGCAGGATGGGAGCTTGAAATTTGAAGTAGGTACAAGCTCAAAATCAAAATTATCGATATGCGGCTTATGTAAGGCTCCAATTCTTGAAGAACCAGAGTATTATTTGGACATGCCATTTCACCACAATCACGTTAACATATACATGAAACTGGCCGGTGCGTTTGGCCAAGCTCGCGTGTCTGATGTAGGTCCTTCTGGTGTTATTGACGCCGCATTTTTCTTTGTAGATGTAGTTGGCCTTTCTGATCCCGCTTTGTCGGTAAGGAGACAGATAGAAAAAATTGAGGCATTAAATGATATGATAGGTCATTGTGATACCTTCAAAAAAGCATCTGACAAGCGTGTTCTCCCCACTGGCGACGGTATGGCGATAGGTTTTATGTTAAGCCCTGAATACCCTCTTCAACTTGCTATTGAACTGCATCAGGCATTGAAAAAATATAACACTCATACCAACAAACAAGACGGATCGTTTCTAGATGTTAGAATCGGTCTCGCATCGGGATCAGTTTTTATTGTTAATGATGTTAATTCTAACCAGAATATTTGGGGACCCGGAATTATTTTTGCTCGACGAGTTATGGATGTCGGAGATGGAGGGCATATACTATTGGCAGGGCCCCTCGCTGAATCTTTGTTGGCTTTGGACGACAAGTACAGAAGCATTGTAAATCTACTTGGTGATTTTCAGGTTAAACATGGCCAGATAATAAAAATTTATTCAGCATTTTCGAGTAACGAATTTGGCAACTCTATAGTGCCTGCACGTTTTAAATCTTAAAGGATTATTTCATAACTTGCCTATTTTCATTTTGATTACATGGGTAATTTGAAAAAAGATAGCATTCTTAATACAATTGGACTTTTCATTATTTATCCTACTTATCCCGTATCATATCCATTAGATTACTGAACTTCATGTGTTTCCTCACTTCCGAAGCAAACTGAATATATGCCGGATTATCACCAGGTCCATTGATTATATCTGCCACCTTTCTAGCAAAGTCTTTGTGGGCCTCTTTTACCAACATGTCCAAGAATCCACTTGATTGATTAGAGGTTGGTTCAAAATTGTAAGAACCTCTCCTTCGACCTGCTAAATACTCTGTAAAAGGAATGCATGACGCTGATCCATGATGAAGATTTGCAATGTGACGTTTGACTGATGATTTTCTGCCAGAAGACATACCACATCCACCGCAGCTCCAGTTTAATTTGGATGACACAGTGCTACACTGTGCTACACTCCTATATACACACTTCGCTTTGCTTATGTCAAACTATATTTGTAGAACAGAACCCAATAGTGAAACACGAAATTATGTAAATTATTACATAATATACCCGTCCCAATTTTCGTATATTCCATTTCGGCGCAATTATACCATTTCATCGAGTGGTTCGTGACCTATCGTTTAGGGAAAACTTGCCGGATGTACGTTTCTGTCATATGAACAATGTCTAACGAAATACATCTTGCATGCATTTTAATTTAGAGCCTAATCAGGTGTAGGCTTGGGAGCCGGTATATCTTTTAATTGGTACGTGCCACGAAATTCTGACACTACTGCTGCTTTCATTGTGAATCGAATTTTTGTGTGGCACACCTCAATTATGTCTTTTAAGTAAGAAACAAAATCGACATGATACTATAGCATATCATAGATTAAATATGGCAGACGTCGATGCAAAGTAAAATTATTAAATTTTCAATGTTACTATTGGTTTTTGTGTTTTCAGCTATAACAATTGGAATTTAAAAGCGTCTAGAGAATGTGGGCCATTTGATCAGATGTTTTCACCACAATCGCTGCCAAAAAATAATCAAACTAACAGGCCAAACCAGTTATCGGGTTCGACAGCAGGCCAACCTCCACACCGAAAACATTATTCTGGAATCGGTTACCAATTTTAAATCTGACAATCGTGTCTAGGAACTAAGAGTTACAAGTTCTTAACCCTAAAATGATTTTACTCATAATCTAGAGCATAATAAATAATGTTTTACCACGTAATGTGGAAAGTATACAATCTAGATCAAACGAATCATCTCATAGTTACCTTGTATAGTATCTTGCATGAATGAACAGTCAAATTCTGTTATCAAAAGCTTTGTAGTGAAATGGGAGTTAATAGTAAGCTGTTCATTGTTCATTTTATATCTTTTTGTGAGTCTTTAAGCATAGCTATATATGTTTTTTCGGATTTATACTTTTATGAGCACATCAGGAAGAGCAGGTTCTATTATCGTAGCAATCATTGCAGTCATAATAATAATTGCCATATTAATTTTCCTTGTAAATGTCCTAGCACCAATCATCGTAGGTATCATTATAATCTTAATAATCGCAGCAGTTGCATACTGGGTTTATCAGCAAATGAGAAGGTCTACTTAGGCGGAAAAAGCATTTTGAAGGGACATTTAGTAAAATTGTAGTAGGATACTGTTATAAATTTTTGTGGGTACACATATATCATGCGATACATTATTACTCTAGTAATCGTTGCAATCATATTTTCGTTACCAAATATTGGTTTTGCTCAAAATGCCTCACAATCACAGTCAATAGGAGCAGAGGTGAAATTAATTTCTCCGGTGTTACAAAAGATATCTGACAAAGGAACATATTTAGTTGCAATAAAGTCAGGACAATCGCCAATTTCAGCAGGCTTAAATTTGGAAATTGTATTTTTAAATAAAACCTCTCCATACCTGGGTGCTCCTCCTCCCAACTCCGAGTCCAATCTCTCAAGCACTGAAGCCAACAAAAGTATTGGTATGGTAGTACCATCCGTTGTAGAAAGAACACTTCCCGTGAAAAGTTATGATATAATTATAAATTCAGGTGACGGAAAAGAAATATGGAAGAAAACTAATCAAGTGCCTCAAGGAGGAAGAGGTCCCGAGACTATAATGCTAGAAAATTACGGTATTGGAAATATTACTATAAATATAAAGAATATAGTGCCCAGTCCGGAACTCGCTGAGACTCTTAATGTTCAAAACAATAGTAACGCAACTCTTCCACTTCCAGACACTAACACTCAAGCGGACTCTGTAGCCTTTAAAACGAAGATTGTTGTTGTTTGATCTTATATATGCCGCACACACCAATCCAAGCTTTCCGTCTGAAGTGGCACTCGCATTATCTTCTCTACAAATGAGGATCTTCATAAAAATCGACAATTAGAGGTGTACATCATTTAGTTGGAAGTGATGATTTTCGGGTCTCCAACTATAATCCTTTAATACTTTATTTGAGTGACAAAAGTGTGGAAACAAGAATAATCTTGCTTGGATTTGCCATGGTTATAGCTGTTTCGGGTATAACAGGCGTTATGGCAGCCGGTAACACTACGGGAAACAAAACGGATATCGGAACTGCACAGCAACTTGAAAAACTAACCGGCAATAATTCCTTGGCAAACGCAAGCAGTATGACAAGCTTTAATGACACAACCAATCAGACATCTAATCAGACTGGAAATCAATCGTCCGCTTCTCCAGCACAGGGACAACCAGGATATACTCCACCGGGTTAATTCTGGTATAAGAACCCAATAATTTTTTTAAGTGTATTTATTGGGGAAATAAATAAACTAAAATTTTCTCGGATATAAACAAAATTGTATAGTCAATATTGATAAACTTTTATGCACATTATATTTATGGAATGATGTCAAACAATAAGGAAATTCTTAAGATGATAGGAATGTGCCGCGAAGTTAGAGATGTAGCAAGTAAGTCTCAGATACTAAACCGCATTAATCATTCACTTCCTCTAGAATCTCGTATAACAATCCCTTCACTTATTACTGGCGATGGAATCGACAATCTGTTAAGTTGGATTGAAGTCAAGATCTCACCACCCGTATACGGATTGGCATCAGCTTAATTATGAATTAATATCTGTGAGATAAAATGCAGTGATGTTATAGTTTCATTGGCGGCAGGAAGGTACAGGACCAACACAGTTGCCCTGCCTTCTGGTTCTAAAATTGAAACTTGCCCGGGGTTTATCTATCTTTATTTTCTTGTTTCTGGTTCTGGTGCCGGCTCAGGTTCTACGTCACCTGGTTCTTCTGGTTCGGGTTCGACCTGCCCCATCGTATAACACGAGTCTGTTATTTTTGACATGCTATTACTTATGCTTAAAACTATTTATGCTTTATAGTAACACTTATTCGCTATTCAAAAATAAAAAAATTACGTAATTAATTTAAAAAAAATTGATTCAAGCAGGTTCACTTGAATCTTCTTCTTCATCCACCATTTCGGCTGCTTCTTCACGTAGATTTTCTGCCGGACCACTAGTTTCGGGGTTATCCTCTGCAGCTCCTACTTTCTTCTGGTTTTTTTGTGCACTTTCAATGTCTTCACTTTCGTTATTTCTGTCACTCATTGATTACTTATCGGCAACATTGGTTAAGTATGTATCAACTGGTTCCGGTCATGTCGATATAATGGATACATCATTACCTAAATCAGGAACTAATTAATATTTAGTTCATCAATTTTAAAGATCTAAAATTTTTCATCTTAGCCCAACTACTCCAATATTTTTACTTTCATTTAAATTTAGACAATATTTCAAATGAAGCCAATCTAAATGCCGAAATACCCGTCCTAAAAGGAAACGCGCCTCCGCCCTTGAGAGTTCTTGGATCTAACCATTCATAAAAAATTTTGTCCCGATTAACATCATTATTATCAAGATCAGTATCCAGTAAGTTTGAAATTAAAATAGTACATTCTTCTGTTTGTCCAAGACGAAATCGGGTTAGCAACTCCATCGCTGTTATCCAAGGCCAGTACGTGTAATTATGATATTCATTTGAATGTAAAATCCAGGGGCCAGTTTTTTGAAGTGGTTTTTCTGTTACCAATGGGATATTATTAACCCAAATTTTTGCTCGTAATGATTCTAGTGCAAGTATCATTCTTTTCTGCAATCTTTCAGAAACGTATGTTTGATTTAACGAATCTTTTTTCTTGGGTTCAGCACTCATGCTTTTTAAATTCTTATTGTCAGTATTGCCAGCTTTATAGACAGCATAGGATGTATCAATTAGCTGCTCTGTCATGGCGAATATATAAAAAATAGTATCTTGATAAAGAATTTCTGATGAATCATTTTCCGTAGTTTTTCCCGAGTCAATATTAATATAGCATTTGTTTTTTTCAGACCACATTTTAGATTCAATGGAATTTATGACACGCCCAGCGATTGATTCTATTCTTAGTGCTTCTTCTTCTTTACCAAGTAAGTTTAATAATCTTGCAAAGCCGGACAAACCCAATAGCCAGCAGCCTTGACTATAGATTACTTTACCATCACGAAGAACAGTATCCATCCAATCCTCATTATATTCCTGTTCAAGCAACCCATCATTATCTTCATCTCTTGTAAGTAGATAATCTACACTTTGAAAAAGGTATGGCAGCAGGTATGAAATCACTTCTGAGATTTTCCCAGATTTACTTTTATCTTTCCCAACAATTGGAATTATCGTTTGGGCGAGAATCCAAGAAGTTACGTATAGCATTAATGCGGTGGAATCAATATCAGGGTTAAGAGCATAAATTTCTGAAAAGTTGTTATAGATCGTAGTGGGCAGAGCACCGCAAAAATTTTTAATAGACGCCTTGTTGGCCTTTAATGGAGTAAATTCAGTTTTTGGTGAACCTCTACCGTAAATTAAATTGGTTGAATCACTTTTTATTTGGTTTTTCCAAATATATTTTAATTGATTAAATATTTCGTTATGATTACCTGTGACAAATTGATCTTTTAGAATGTACGCCGCATCTCTGCACCAAATTGCTTTATAGTAATCTCCAGGTTCTGCGCTTTGTGTGATATATTTCTCAGTACTTGCCAAAAAGTTCGTTAATGAACTCACAGTTTTATTCTGTACACTAATCCAATTCATCTCTGCAACTTTCAAGGCTTTGCAGTGCTGATACAATTGTAACTTATTAATTATACTATTGTCGAATCAACATCCACAAGTACAAGGTAAATTAGATCTGATTTAGGATGTCGCCCGGCTAACAAGCAAGTTCCTAAGACCATCTTTGAAATGTTTTTTACCAAATTTCTTGACAGAGTTGCTTAAGTTTAGTCGTTGGTGAAGACTTGCGTTCATGGATCGCATTATTATTTTTGCGGCTTCTTTGGAATTATTATACCTGAGGCTTTCAGGAACAAATTCGGTGTTACCGCCAAAGCTAGGTACTACTGGTACCAAACCAGCCGACATTGCCTCAGCCACACACATTCCAAATGGCTCGCCAATAGTGGGATGGAATAGTACTTTGGACTTTGAAAAGACATGTAATAAATCTTGTATGTCGACATTTGTTTTCAGTTCTACCATGTCGGAAAGTCCGTATTTCTTGACAACCTTTTGAAGATAATTGTAGTAGGGATAATACGCTTTTGAAAGATTTCCAACAATAGACATCTCAAACTTGATGTTTGTATCTTTAAGAACTTTAGCGACCTCTATGGCCAACTCTATGTTTTTATCCGGGTTATATCGGCCCAGAACAACTATTCTATTTTCTCTGGAATCAGAATTGACAACGCGACTGAAAAATTCAATATCAACTGGAGGATATATTATGAGCGGTTGGGCATGTGGATAATACAATTGAACTGCTTTTGAACTAAATACAGAATTGGTTATTACCGTTGAATTATTGATCATGTGGTTGTATACTGCAAGAGCTTTTGATCGAAGTTTATCCAGAGACGTATTTTTGTTATCGCACATGTGCAAATAGTTTCGTAAGACAGTATCATATTTTAGGTTGTGTATCAATTCTGGAACAAGCGGATAATGACAATAGGTAATTACCTTTTGTTTATCGGCGGCAAGCATATTTGAAGGAAGAATATCTCCATGTGCATTCATGATTATGTCATACTTATTATCATCAGACTGGACACTGGGGCTATCGCCTAACAAAGTATTGATGTCCGCTTTAACGACTGTATTTACAAAATTCCGCAGTTTGGAAATTCCAAAAGTTCTTTCAAGTTCATTCCAGTTCGGTTTAGTAAAAGTGACTAGATCCACTGAAAAATCTAGTTCCTTTAGTGTCTCAAGTGACGCTGCGGCCAAACGTTCGGCACCTCCACCGGCGTTAAGATCCTCATGAATTAACTTTACCCTTTTCATCTTACTAGTTTAACTACTTCAAATCTTAATAGCAGGTTCGCTAATTTAATTCTTAAGTAGTATGTCCCACTAAATTATACATGGAAGTTTTCAACCCATCTAAATCTTATATTAAGAATTATCAATGTTCACTGTGTGGACTTTACTTTAAAAGCCTTGGAGAGATGCAAAAGCATATGTTAAAAAGTCATATGCTTAAGCTACAGGACTTTCAAATTTCATCGTCCTAATTCAATTCAACTTTGTGAGCTTGTTTATGTTGAAGTTTGGAATTCTTTAATCTTGATTACCTCTTTGGAATAAATATTCAAAGAAGCATTAGTAAGCTTCTACTATTCAGATATCATCTAAATTGAGAAATTGATTGCAAAATTGTGGAAATTTTGTTCGACAAGATTTTTCGTTTGCAGGTCAAATTTAGAACGTGATTAAGAGATTAACTTTTTACTATTTCGTCGATTGCTTCGACAAGCGATCGCATATGTACTGGTTTTCCAATAAATTTTTCATATCCTACCTTCGTAAGATCGTTCCCATCTAACTCGAAGGCACTCATGATAATGACTTTAATATTTTGATTAAGGCTACAAATCCTTCTTACTAGTTCAATTCCCGACATGCCGGGCATCCTAATATCCGTAATTATAAGTGAATAACTTTTTGGTTTCTGTTCTATTTCTTCAAGAGCCTTAAAGGGATCAATAAATGATTTTACTTTAAAGCCCTCTTTTTTTAGAAATTGGCTAAATAAATTGGATATGTCCTCATCATCATCAATAATGAGTATTTTAATAGAACTACGAATAGAATCGGACATTATGGAATATCATTCTTGCATTGTCATTTTATAAATACTTAGATTCACTGACCGTTGGTAGTCACTATTTTGTAATAACAGGAGGGGAAATGAGCTGAATAACTTCTTTTTCGCAACAATTTTACTTGAAAGCATGTGCCAGAAGGGAATTTTTTTCTGTGGAGCAGCATAACAGCATCAATGCTATTTATGAGATATAAAAGGGCATCTGATTTTCACAAATGCCTTAATTAACTTTTTTCTGCTACAATGGACATGAACCCGGATAAATGCGATTCGAGTAATAGGGGAGTCCATCATGTATTGAATTCTTTGCTTTCCATAGGAATCGGTACCCATACAGTATTGGTTTATCCGGATTTAAGGACAATTAGAGAAGTCTACACAAATTACATTTCCACGAATGGGAAAAAAGGGTCCGAATTGTTCATAATTCTTCCCTATTACGAAACAGTAGAAAATGTTAGGAACAATATTGCGTCAAATAAAAATACACCCGTATCACAAAATAAATCGAACGTTTATGATTCAATAATCATTCGAGATTGTCGTGATATTCTTGGTGAAGATATTAACCAATCTAATAATTTTTCCCAAAAAAGCGAAACTGCGGTTAGGAATATTGTTAATTTCTTAAATGAGATGGTGATTTATGCTCAAAAAATCGGTAAAAACGCCGTCTCCGTATGGATTGATACAGGTGCTTTTCAGGAATATGAGAACTATCATCACCCACTTTTTATCTATGAAAAATCGCTTCCTTTGTTTTTAAAAAATACCATGATAAAGCAGTTTTGTCTATATCATCAAAGGGATTTTGAAATAAGGTTGAATAAACTTGAAGAAAGCCAAGTACTTGATATTCACGATAGCAGATACATGTTGTTAACGTGATAATAATCTCAAGAAAGTATTTTCCTTTCTCCCTCTGATTTTTTGATGGAATGATTATTAAAATCACAAAATAGAAAAAAATTAGTGAAAATTTACTGAAAATAAAGCGAATTGTTATTAACGTCGAAGTTTATCAGTAATCTATGAGTCTTGATGTCAAGACCGCACCGAAAATGCGCGAACATTTGGACCATGTCATGTTGGACAAAATAGATTACAAAATAATATCACTTTTGATTCCTGGCCTTGAAAATAAGGAAATATCAAAAGAATTAGGCATTCCACTTAGTACAATTCAAAGACGGACTAGAAATATTATTAGAAAGGGTTTGGTGGAGGTAAGAGTTCAGCCTAACTTTAGAAAGATAGGTGTCAAAAAGGGTCTACTTCATATTTATGTACTTGGTGGCAATATAAAAGAAGTAGCCGTGGGAATTTCAAAATTTGATGGTGTTCTTAATTCCTCCGTTCATATAGGTAATTCGGATATAGTTGCAGAATTCGTCTATGAAGACAGTGCACAGCTTATTGAGACCATAGTTAAGATTAAACGCCTTGAAAGTGTGGAAAGGGTTCTCTGGTCAGAAGAAGTATATACGATCCCTGTGGAAGTGGAAAATATTGTGAAGTCATTCAGGAAAATGTGGAATAATTCGCCATACAATAAGAATGGTAACAATAAAGATAAAACACATTAGCGAAATAAGAAGTCTTGACTTATTTAACCATTTAATAATTTGAATCAAGACTAGAGAAAATATTAAGAAATTGGTGGCAAGCAAGATTTTTGAATAAGAAAAGAGAACGGTAGTGAAAATTGAACCTATAAAATTGAACTGTTCTAAGCTTAATTAGATATGTTGTATTACTAAAAGCGATGCCCAGAGGAGTAAAAAAGGGATTAAATACAAAAAAGTTCGACAGATGTGTTACAAAAGTGAAACGCAAGTCAGGCAAAAAAACCAATCCTTATGCTGTATGTAATGCAAGCATGTCAGGAAAAACTAGGCACAAAAGAAATTAAGTTAAAGTTATGTTACTATTTAGTGTACATTTCTGTTTACTTCAAAATATACCTAAATTTTTTTAATTTAAATTGATTATAAGAAGGTAGGAGTACAATCGGGATTAGATTTGTAAAACATAATTGAGTTCAATCATAATTGCTAAACGAGTTACTTCGGGGAGGATCGTAATTTTTCATAAACATGTAGAATTAGGAATCAGTCCAAAAAAAATATTTTTGTGAACAGACTTAGTCTTTTCTGTAGTTTTGAGCGTCTTCTTTGGTTATGGAAAACCAAACTTTGTGTCCGTCGAAATTCTCAACAAGACTCTTTGGCAAGTAAAATTTGTCTTTATCTACAACTCCTTTTTTCGTTACGACAATTTCTGGCTCGACTTCATGCACCTCGCCCAAATCATAGTCGTTTACACCTCGTGCTTCTTTTTTCAAGATATCATCCCAGTTAGTTATGTTGTTCATGATACATTACGCCCAACATTCGATATAAGCCTTCTACGGGTTCGAATCTTTACTTTATTTTGATTTATTAGAAAACACCTCAAGCGAATAGTCCTAAAACAAGAAACTTGAGTATTATATATCGATATATAAAGTTTGTATAACTAAATTATTTGATGAATGATAACAGGAATATAACTTTGCAATTAGCATTCATGATGGATGGAATTGATTGAGGAATGTTATAGGAGGCAGGATTTGTGTTCAATTAGCAAACATTAGACCTGAAGACTCCTGGTGGCAATGAGGCATTTGGTGGAGATAGCAAAGTTAGTGTGTCGATTGTTCCGAAAGAACATACTATTAATATAATTGCCAATATGATACGCCTATTAAAGAGGGAAAGGTGTTTGTAGAATGGTTAGCAGATTCCGGCGATTCAGATCATAAATTAAATGTAGGTATTTTATTTTTGTTCGTAATTGATTGACACTACATGTACTATCATTCATCTTATTTTATCAAATCGTGAGCTACTGCTTTTTATAGCTTATTGAATATAATTAATCCGGAGTTGGGACATGAGCTATATCCTTTCTTATAATAAGAACGAAGTTAGAATGAGCGGTTCTCTCGAGGATTTAGATCAGGGATATAATGTTTGGGTCGATCTAATTGATCCCGACGAATCAGAACTAAATAAATTAGCAGAAAGATTTCATTTGAATAAAGAAGCCGTTCAAACCTGCATAAATAAATCAAAGAAGCCAGAAATTCGTCAACTAGAGAATCACACGTTTACAGTGATAGTAGACATGAAAAATAAAGATCCAGAGACCTTGCTTATTGAATCAGTTTATTTTTTCCTGGGTAAAAATTGGTTAATAACAATACACACAAGTGAGGTCGACATTAAGCTAATAGTTCAAAGACTTCTTAATGTACAGAACGAAACAATAAAGAAGACCCGTATAGACGCCTTATACTATAATATAATAGCGGGTTTAGTTACCAAATATGAACAACTGCTCACGGCATTGGAACTATCAGTTAATGAATATCAGAGACGGTCCTTTGTTCGTCCTCTTCCAGAAATATTTGAAAGTATAGATATTTTGTCAAGGCAAGCCATAATGCTGCGCAGACAATTTTGGCACGTAAGAAATATAATTAATTTTCTGTTACACACAGAAAAGGACAAGGAAGATGTGAAATATGTGGAAATGGTATATGACGATATTACACAGTTAATTGATTTTGTCGAGTCCTATGAAGGGACGATTAATTCAATTAGGGAACTATACGTGGCGAAGGTATCACTGCAAATAAATGAAACAATGAGAATACTCACTATTTTTACTGCAATCTTACTCCCACTTGCACTAATTGCAGGTATATACGGTATGAATGGTATAGATTTAGAAAATATTACACAAGTACCTTTGGGTTTCTTAGTGGTATTGGTAACTATGGCAATTATAGTAATTGGATTTGTTTTATTTTTTGTCAAGAAAGGATGGATAGTCCTTGGGGGAGGTAAGTCTAAGAATAAATCAGAGTCCTAATAATTTTATCAAAGTTTATGAGTATGACGGATCATAGTGAACTGCACTTGAAAGTCAGTTATTTGTGGACATATTATTCCGAAATGTTGGACATCCAAAAATAAATTCAAAACACAAATTTTAATTCTTCAACAGACAGTCCCAAACACGATTGGTTTAAATCGTATATTGAACAAGATGTATCGACTAAAAGCCTTGCACTATGGTGAAAACTCTCAAACTCAGACCAACAGTGAGCAATCGGAAATTACACTGAATGATATAGTAAGGAACTCAAAAAAGGACTTGCGTATTTGCGGCGATTTTACCTTGCCAGACTACATGTTAACAGAAAGAATCAAGCAGGCATTTCAGGATGCCAAAGCCAGAGGAATAAGAATTAGATTAATAACGGAGATCACTAGAGATAATTTGAACTCGTGTAAACAAATAAAACAATTTGCTGAAATTAAGCACCTCGAAAAACTAGTTGGAAATTTTGCGATAAACGATCTAGAATATTTTGGCCAAGGTGAAGGTAATGCTTTTGCATCCAATATAGTTTATTACAACGATGACAGAATGGTGGAACAGCAGAAATATGTTTTCGAGAATCTATGGAACAACGCTATTACTCAACATGACAAAATGTCCATTTTAGCGGTCGGCGTCGATCCAGAGGAGATCCAAATTTTATCGGATCCACACGAAATTCGTAGGACTTATCTGAAATTGATAAATTCTGCAGTTTCCGAAATATCACTAATAATAGCTACTCCAAATGCACTCCAAAGAAATTACAAGGGAGGGATAATATCGATGCTAATAGATGCCTCCGAAAAAAGGAATGTAAGTGTGAATTTAATCATTCCTACTTATGATATTGACCCTAAGATTGGATTATTACCCATCGACTCACTATCAAAAAATCTGAATTTCAAAATTAAATCTATTGTTCCACCTACTAGAAAAACCCACTTAATAAAAACAACCTTTTTGATTGTAGACAAAAAGTCAATCTTAATAATAGATGTAAAGGATGATACTCAAGAAAATTTTATAGAGGCGGTAGGATACGCTACTTATCATACTAGCAAGTCCCGGACAGAATCTTACAATTTCATATTTGATACAATTTGGAGGCAAGCTGATTTGCATGATTCATTGAGAGAAGCAAACAAAAATCTATTGTACTCTTATCAAAAGCTTGAAGAACAAGACGCAATGGAGAAAGAATTTATCAATATTGCTGCCCATGAGTTAAGGACTCCTTCTCAATCGATTATTGGTTATTCGGAGTTACTGAAAAATCTCCCAGAAAGGAACAAACAATATGAGGAAGCTATTTTACGAAATGCTGAAAGACTATTTTCTTTGGTAACAAACATGTTGAATGTAGCTAGAATAGAATCTCAAACTATGAAATTAAATAAGACAGTTTTTGATCTAAATGTAAAAATTCAAAATGTAATTAAAGACATAAGTCAACAAACAGACTTGGATAGCTTTGACAAAGTCAAGATAGAATTTATTCCAATTGAAAAATTAGATATATTAGCTGATAAGGAAAAAATATTTGAAGTGTTCGCTAACCTGGTGAATAATGCAATAAAATTTACAAAACAAGGAACAATTACTATCAATCTAAAGATGGAAGACAAAACAAATGAAGCTATTGTTACTATAAGAGATAGCGGTCCTGGTATAGATTCAGAAATAATTCCGCACTTATTTTCAAAATTTAAGACTAAATCTGAGAAAGGCCTAGGGCTCGGATTGTATATTTCAAAAAATATTGTTGAAGCTCACGGAGGAAGAATAGAAGCCTATAATAACTATGATTCGAAAGGTGCCACTTTCGTAGTTACGTTACCATTAAACATATAGCAAATCCAAACTCCTACATATTAATTATCAAATCACCTTGTAGATTCCCGCCTTTTCATTACTTTATTATGCCCTCATTTGGAATTTGGAATCAGAAAACACTGACCATAACTTGGTTAGGATTCATTTGCAAGTGTTAAATAAAATGTAGCAGAAACTATTACATGGAAAGTTTAAAACAAGAAACCTCGAAGGTAACGAATCAAGATAAAGATAACGAACAAAATGTTTCAAATTGGTCTGATGTTGTTAAAGATATTGTGGACAAACTAACTGGAAAGGACATGGAAGTTACTTATGATTTTGATGATTTAGAAATTGATATTCCGAAAGCAACCGGACCTGAGGGTAAGGAATTAGGTAGCGCAAAATGGAAAATTAATGGCAAGTTTATAATTTCTACTCAACTTCATGACACGTCTGAATTAAGAGAATAATTTCAGGACAAGCTCACACCGCAAAGAAAAGTATGAGTTGAAAACTTGTTCACAGATCTTTGTTTGAGTATTCAGACCTTCAATATTACTCGACTGTGAGTAAAATGCATGAATGGGAGAAGGTACTGTATCATTGAAGGTTAGAAGTTTATTTGAAAAGATTGGCCGGTACCTAATGTCACAATAATATAGATACCAGCCAATCGGAAGTGATCATCTATTATCATAACAATAGATGACAACAGAAACGCTAATAATTTCTATTTAAACTTTGATTTATTGTGTCAAATTTAGATCAAATCTCATGCCATATAGTCGAATTTGCCACTAGATTATGGCAAATTACGTCAGCGTATAGGAAATTTATATCCATTTAAAATCAAATAAACTTTATAGAAAACTTTCTCTAACTAACCACTCTAAATGTATTACTTATCAAAGGGATATTGAAATGTCCGATAGATTTGTTGGTATAGTTGACGATGAGATTGATATTACTGAAACATTTCAGGCTGCTATATGTGGCTCTATTGAGGGTATTTCCGTATTTTCTTTTAATGATCCGGTCTTGGCTTTGGAACACTTTATGGCAAATATGAAAAACTATGTTCTTATTATTTCAGATTTAAGGATGCCTGGGATTAATGGCCTAGAGCTCTTAAAGAGAATAAAGGGAGCAAACCCCAATGTGAGAACGATCCTTATGAGTGCCTATAATTTTGAATTAGATAAATTATATCAGACTTATTTGAAAGAAGGGATTATAGACTCCGCTATCGAAAAACCCGTAACTATACCTGCTTTGTGTCAGAGAGTAAGAGACGAATTTCAGGTTTATCAATTAAAATCACATTTAAAATGAAGTCTTTGTGAATAATATGTATCCATAAAGTACTAGCGATATCTGGAATGTTACTTTAAAAATACTACTTTCAATATTTTGTTGTTGAAAATCATTATTCCACTCTCACAACATAATTGTTTTCATGTTTTTGATTTTTTTACGAGATCAAATATTGTATATTCAATCTTATCTAATTTAACAGGTTTAACTAGAACTGCGATATTTTTCTTGTAGAAGACTGGGTTTTTTAAAATCTCTTTGCGTAATTGTTCGTAAGCGGTTATGAATAGTATGGACGCAGAAGGAAATTTGGACAAAATTTCAATAGCAACATCGATACCATTTTTGTTGCCTGGTAATCTATAATCTATCATGTATACGTCAGATCTTAAATTATCTATTTCATTAATCACATCGTCACCAGTATGATAAGCGGTTGTTATTTCATATCCCTTTTTCACAAGGAAATCTTTGTACAGAATTAAAATATCTTCTTCATCCTCGAGAATCATTATCTTTAGTTTTTCGTTATTTGATTGAGACATTACATTTCTAATTGCAGAACTAGGATTTCATATAAGATATATCCACAATCCTAACAAATAATCGCTAGATCAAGCAACCAACAAATTAAGAACAACATAGCTTAAAAGGTTATCAAAATTTGAACTCAAATCGACTGAATAAAAAATCAACAAGAAAATTAGACCATATTGATTACCGCTAGGTCTTCCTGATTGTTGTTTTAATCGTCTTTAATTCTGGAGTTTTTGTGTTTAGTAACTAATCTATCTCGTCGCAAGTGCACACATAGATAATATAGGTCGAAGTCATTATAATGCATAAGAGTAATGGAGACTGAAATAGATTAATGATAAAAGACCTGGTCAATCCTTCTAATTTCAATGTCTTGGTTGGAAAACTCGGAGACGTTCTTACCCGGGCGCTAGATGTTCCCTTAGGATATGCGATAAATTGGGGTAGAATCTGGTCACTATGGCCAGTACATTTGGAAACAGCATGCTGCAGTGTAGAATTTGGAGCTGCTTCTGGTCCCAGATATGATGTTGAAAGATTTGGAATAATTGAAGCTTTTGGTTCATTAAGACAATGTGATTTGATTGTAGTTCAGGGTACTGTTACAAGAAAAATGGCTCCCAGATTAAGAATGGTTTATGATCAGATGCCAGATCCAAAATATGTCATTGCCATGGGTGCATGTGCAATTACAGGAGGTCTGTACATTGATTCTTATAACGTGCTTCCAGGTGTTGATGGCATTGTTCCTGTTGATGTATATGTGCCAGGATGTCCACCAAGACCTGAAACCCTAATTCAAGGTTGTATGTTGCTCCAAGAAAAAATAAAAAGGTCGAAGATTAGATAATTCCGTTAACGTCTAGAATCACTAACGCGACTCTATAGTGATTATATTTCCTTCAAATTATTTGGGCTTTCATTCTGTTTGGTAAAGGAACTGTATTTGGAAATTGAATTGTATACCAAATTAAAGAATATAATTGAAAATTATCTAAAATAGAGGCTTTCAATGATGGGGTCATTTCATTTCAGTGCAGTTAGTTGGTCTTCTCTGGAGGTTTTCCTTGATTTGTAAGCTAAAAATAGAGTAGTGGCCAAGTCCCTTCATGGACAATAGATTTTACCAACTAGCCCCAGATACTACTATTTGTCGGATTGTAAATGGCATGTGGCAGGTTGCTGGAGGGCACGGTGACATCAATCGGCAAAAGGCAATACAAGATATGTCAACATATCATGAACAAGGTTTTACCACTTGGGATCTTGCCGACATTTATGGTCCTGCGGAGAATTTTATTGGCGAGTTCAGACGACATTTGATGAAGTCAGATGGAAATAATGAACTTGATAAAGTAAAGGCCCTTACCAAATGGGTACCTCGACCCAGCACTATAACACGTTCAATGACAAAAAACAGTATAGAATCATCAATTCGCAGAATGGATGTCAATCATCTCGATTTACTCCAATTTCATTGGTGGGATTATTATAATCCGTATTATATGGATGCTTTAAAGTATTTATCTGAACTCAAGGATTCAGGAAGCATCAAACATCTGGGTCTAACAAATTTTGATACTGAACACCTCCAAATTATTTTAGACTCTGGTATACAGCTAGTATCAAATCAAATTCAATATTCAATAATAGATAGAAGACCCGAAGTTCGGATGATACCCTTATGTAGTAAATATAATATTAAATTACTTACTTATGGAACCATTTGCGGAGGCCTTCTGTCTGAAAAATACCTCGGAAAGCCAGAGCCATCTATTATCGATTTGGACACTTTAAGCTTACAAAAATACAAGAAAATGATAGATATCTGGGGAGGCTGGGATTTGTTCCAGAATCTTTTATTGGCATTAGACAAGATAGCAAAAAAATACGGTGTAAGTATACCAAATGTAGCAACAAACTATATTCTCAATAAATCAACAGTGGCAGGAGTCATAATTGGCGTTAGGCTTGGAATAGCTAATCACATACATGATAACGCTAACGTCTTCAATTTTGAATTGGACCAGGCCGATCGAGATTCCATAGACGATATTAGCAAAAAATCAAATAATCTGTTTGAGAATATCGGCGATTGCGGTGAAGAATACAGATGATAACGCTTTTTGTGTAGAGTCGCCAAATTATCAATAAAGTAATCTATTCTCTTTTTAGAGCTACAATTGGCAACAGTTTTGAAGCCTTTAATGCAGGAAACAGACCAGCTAGAAGACTTAGTGAAGCCGATGTAAGCCAGACCCTTGTCATGTCTGCAGCCAGGAATATTGGAGCTATATGTGATTGACTTTCGCCTCCGTTGTTTCCTGCTAGACCGGCACTCAATATGTACGCTCCAGCTATTCCACCTAATATACCAAGACTAGCTCCGAAAATACCTATCATAAATGCCTCTGTTAGAAATAGGGCAAGTATGTGTTTGCTCTTTGCACCTATGGCTTTCATAGTACCAATCTCTCGTGTCCTTTCTACAACTGATGTATATAGGGTTGTGATAATGCCAACTGCACCAACTACCAGAGACACTATTGCGATGCTCAATAGAAAAGCACTAATCCCACCCGTAAACTGTTGTACTGTTTTTATGATTGCCTTAACGGTCGTTATCCCGATATCGTTACCATAAAGCTTTCTAATTTCCTGTTCAATTGTGTCTACATAAATCCCGGATCTGGCCACGACAATTAACGAATCAAATTTTCCAGATTTATGGAACAATGCATTTCCTACATCAGTATCTATAACTGCAGAATTATCGATATTTGGATTTCCTGTCTGTTTAATTATTCCTCTTACGACGAAACTCTTTGAATCTGATTCCCTTTTTCCCGTGGTAGGATCCACAAAAGTATACGTGGCTTTGACAGTCTGATACAATTTTAGAAATGGAGTGTCCTCTCCAGGAGGATTGGCCAAATCATTAGAAACAATAAGAGAAGAGGGATCATTTTGACGTACTGTCGATCCTTGTACAAATTCTAGTGTAGGAGAAAGTACTGTTAACTTCTGTGGATCCATCGAGAACACTTGATATTCTTTTGAATCACCTTGAGATTGTAAGATGACTTGTGCTTGATACGATGGAATAACGTCATCTACAAATGGTAATGACTTTAGCCTGTTTTCCACCGCGGCATTCAGTGTAATTTTTGGCGTCGGTGGAGGACCCACTGCAGGTCCTCCTCCACCTTGCTGTACCTGTGCAGGATTAATGAAAATGATGTTTGCTGCAAGATTACTTAGCTGTTTGCTAAAAAATCCACCAAATCCTGCACTTATACCACCCACAGCAACCATTAAGCTGCTTCCAACCATTACCATAATAATTGTTAAAATGGATTTCATCTTTCTTTCTTTCAATGCATCAAAAGACAAAACAAAGATTTCCTTTATATTCATGACTTTTTTATCCTTTCATTATTTTTTAAAATTCTCATCATTAGAAGCGTCTTCACCGCCTAATAGTGTTTCAATGTCTTCTTCGTTTTGACTGCCATTTTGAGAACTTTTGCCTTCATTTTCATTCAGTTCTTTTTCTAGCGGTTTGGTCTTTATTTTAGACTTGAATCGTCTAAGGATAACAATAGTAATTATTACTGCTATTATGCCAACTATTACAAAAAATATAATATTATAATTACCAAGAAAAGCTTGCCCTTGGTTACTTGTCATTACAGGAGCCATAAAGTCTACAGTTCCATTATTAATTACAGTGTAACCATTTCTAAGATCGTCACTATATGTTACTTTTAATGATACTGGATAGATTCCCGAAGTAGAGCCATTTTTCATGGCCAGGGGAATACTAAATGGAAGGGGTGAATTTTCTTCAAGATCACCAAGATACTGTGGGAAAGAGGAAGCAGGGAGAAGGATATTGTTTTTATCATCCTTCGACATTGGATTTGATGACGTAGTCAGTTTTTGATTATCGACATTGTTGGTAGATGATGGATTTAATAACTCAATAGTTGTGAATAATGCCAGTGTATTCCCTTTGTTCAAAATATTGCCTACAAGATTTGGATTTCCACCAATATAATTTACAGCAAGATCATTGATATTTACTGTTATATCGCCTATTACATTTGCTCCTAGATTTAGGGTATCGGATTTGACTTGGTTGTTATATATGTACTGTATTGATACCTTAAAGGAAACAGGACTGCTAATCAAGGATTTGGAAGCAAATACCGACGTAATGAATTCTTGAGTAGTGGATGGGTCAATTTTATTCAAATTCCACTTAGAATCCCCAAGGATTTTCATAGAATTAGAATCGGTATTAAGAGAAATTACTACATCAGTAATAGGATTGGTATTTGTGTTAGTAATATTAAACTTCAGTTCATCTACCCTGCCTGCTACCAAGGATATGATACTTTTATTTGCGTTTGTATTTGCATTGGAGGGCATATGGATGGCATCACTATTATTATTAACATTATCACTATTCTCAAGCGTATTTGGAATAATGCCGTTTTCATTAAAGTTTGATTCACTAACTCGAGTCAATGGGTAGGAATAGGTTTGATTTCTATATTCTTTGTTACCGGTACCAATACTAACCGAATCATCTTGACCACTTTGGATAGTTACACCTGATAAAGAAGTATCACTTCGAATTATGTCAGAATTAGTAGCCGTGGGTGAAAGAGTTAATCCAGATTGTGGAGAGGAGGGTAAAATATGAACTCCCATAAGCCTATCTATCTGCTTCTTGTTACCATACGCATCGTTGTAAGATATTTTTAGTTGTATGTTCTCTAATATACTACCAACAGTATCACTAGCGAATATCACAGGATTTACCTTTACGCTTCCGCCTGGCTGTATCGCACCTACGTTAAAGGTTGTTGTTCCTGAATTTATTAAAGGAATTACTGAAGATTGTTGTACTGTTGTTGAAGTATTGCTATTGCCAGATGATCCTGGAAAGAAATTGTTATTGTCAATTTGATCTCGCTGATCCCTGGCTGTTACCTCTACAATTACTCCCGTAGCAGAAGCAGAACCTTCATTCTTAATTAATGTCTGTACAAAATTAGGTTCTCCTGGGCTTAGATTTAAAATATTTGCGATTGGGGATTTCCCACCTTGGAATGTGTTGTTGATTGATTGCAACGAAGTCGATACCGAAAATGGTACAGCATCTAGAATCACTTTACCACTTAGTTTAAATGGAATCTTAATTGTCCTGTCTCTTGTATCTTCTTCGTCTTGTTCTGCAACATTAAAATATCGTATTTTGAGTGAAGCTGAATATTCTTTTCCAACTAGAGTATCTTTTGATATCGTTACTGGAAAGTAGAGAGTGAAGGTTTGACCTGCATTGACTAATCCATTGAAAGTTGCCAATGCAGTATCATTATCAACATTTTTTGGGGAAACATTTGCCGTAAATCCCGCAGGAAAATCTAGCGATGCCCTTATACTTGTTACGTCCGAAAATCCTCTGTTAATAAGAACAATGGCTAGCATTGAATCTCCTTCCCCCGGGCCTACTTCTTGTCTTGGAACTGGAGGTAAGTCTTGTGCACCTGATGAAACGGAAGAGGTCTCTGCAATAACTGATCCTTGGGCAGTTTGATCGGTGAAGAAGGAATCAACAAATGCAAATTTTGTAGGTCCTTCGTTTCCTTTATTTTCATCATCCTTGTCATTACTACTTGAACTCACAGAAGGAGCAGTAACAGTATTTGTGATAATAACAGGGCTTGGTGGCACTACTATTGGTGGTGGGCGTGGGGGTACTATTATTGGCGGTTCATCGCCTTTGGGCGGTTCATCGCCTTTGGGCGGTTCATCGCCTTTGGGCGGTTCATCGCCTTTGGGCGGTTCATCGCCTTTGGGCGGTTCATCGCCTTTGGGCGGTTCATCGCCTTTGGGCGGTTCATCGCCTTTAGGTTGTTCATCGCCTTTAGGTTGTTCATCGCCTTTAGGTTGTTCATCGCCTTTAGGTGGATCTTCATTTGATATTCCCGAAGACTGTTCATTATCATTATTATCTCCTGATTTTTTATCATTATCTGATTTCTCTGAGTGATCACTTTGACTATCGTCATGTTCTTGTTTGTTTTCTTGTCCTTCAACTGAATCTGCAAATGCGATAGAGACTATTGTAGAATTGTGGACAACAATAATGCTGGTCAAAAGTAGGGACACAAAGAGTAGCGTAGAAGGAATATTCAAAACACCAGTGTTATCATTTTTCTCTATGAACATATTCATGTCGCAAAATTCACTACTTGTTTTTCAATTCTTCCATCTTTGATATGTATCGACCTATGAGTGCTTGCGGCTAATTCAGTGTTATGTGTTACCATAATTATTGTTCTCTTGAATTTATTTGACAATAACTTTAACAAACCGAAAACATCTGTTCCTGTCTTAGTATCCAGGTTTCCAGTGGGCTCATCTGCAAGAATTATCGCTGGATTGTTCATGAGCGACCTTGCTATAGCTACTCTTTGTTGCTCTCCTCCACTCAAGTTAAATGGTCTAAATTGTAATTTGGATTTCAATCCCAGAAAACTCAGAAGTCGTATAGCCCTGAGTCTTCTTTCGGTTTTATTCATTCCCCCAATGATAGCTGGGAATTCTACATTCTTTAGCACAGTTGTCCTGTTGATTAAATTGTAAGATTGAAAAATAAAACCTATCCGCTTATTTCTCATTGTTGCAGCTTCCGAGTCGTTCAACGAAAAAATGTTAATTCCATTGATTAATACTTCTCCATTGGTTGGCCTTTCCAAAGCACCTAACATGTTAAGCAGAGTACTTTTTCCACTTCCCGAAGGACCGACAATTGATACAAATTCTCCTTTTTTTACACTAAATGTAATGTTTCTAACACCAGTTACTCTACCAGATTGGGAGTCCCAATATTTTGATAGATTTCTTACTATTAAGGCCGAATTATCATGTTCATTAGAAGGATTGTCTGTCAAGCTATCTTTCCTTTCTGATGACACAATACATTTATGTTGAATTACTGGCAATATTAAAGCAATTAGGCAACTATACTCCTCATCATGGAATATATAACATACAGAATGCCCCTTTTGTGTCGTTATGACGTACAAAACAGATTCATATTGAAATTAAAAAAATTCAACTCACTTTTTAACTTGATAATTTTGTATTGAACACATACGAGGTAGGATAGATTTTTTCCTTATTAGGAGATTTCTCAAATTTGTCCCAAATAATGCGGTGGCGTATATTATTCTCCACGATTTGGACAACAGACTTTTATAAACGGCTCTATTTGGTATGAGCAACTCATGAAACAGCCCATATTAGATAAAATTGATTTGAGGATTATCCAAGTACTTGCCAAAGATTGCAGGGTATCTTACAGAAATATTGGCTCAGTTGTGGGTTTGAGTACAAAGAGTGTTAGAGCAAGAATTGTCAAAATGGTATCAGGAGGTGTTATAGAAAAGTTCTTTGTGTACATAAATCCTGCAGTCCTCGGCTATGGGACAGAATGTATCTTAAAGATGAGACACAATGAGCTAGCAGAGAACGTTATTAACCGCCTTAATCTATTGGGTGATTTATTCTTACATGTAAGGCAGATTGGGGGAACATCCGTATTTTCTTTGGTCGTAAAAACAGGATCTGAGAATAAAATTCCATTATTAATTGATTCACTGAAACCCACTATCATACAGAGTATGTTTGTTAGCCGGCCTCATGTACAGAAAGGTCCCAAGGAATTAGATTTTAAGATAATCAAATGTTTGTTACCAAATCCCCGTATGAACATTTCTGAAATTGCTAGAAAACTTTCAATTTCTGCAAAAACTGTGAGCAGACGATTAGAGATGATGAAAGAAAATAATGTCGTGCAATTTTCTGTACTGGTAAATCCTGCCTCTACCGGAGGTTATATACAGTTTGTTATAGTGATATCTGTTAAGGAAACTCTATATCAATATGTCTTGGAACGTATAAATCGTGAATTGTCAGGAAATCTCTTGCTTCAAGCTCCTGTGACAAGTCCAGATAATTTGATTGTGCTGATAATGTTTAGTCAGGATATATTCACAGTGGATTCAATTCTCAGAAAGGTTGAATCGTTTGATGGAGTCGATAGAGCCGAATTAGATATACTAACAGGTATTACACTTTCTCAAGACTGGATGATAAATGAAATTGAACAAAGATTGAAAAAAGTAGAGATATATCCGAAGAAGCAAATAAAACATATTAAGTAACATTAACTAAAAAAATATTCCAAGCGATCTAAATTAATCGGGGCAGAGTGCTGAGCCTAAACATTTTTTAGGAATACTAGCAATTCTACCAACACTGTCATTGCCTTCTATCACTTCGGACATTTGTTTATTTGATAATTCTACACTTGTATTTGTCTTGTTTCCAACACTTGCAATATTAATCACATCTCTGCTTGTGCTGTGAGAGGATATATTCTTGTTAACTAAATTTATTTCGGTAAAAAGAAGTATAAAAAGACTGCCAACCGCAAGAATTGAAATTAGTAGAATGACAATTTTCATCAAGTCCTAACTCACATATTGAATAGGCAATGTAAATGCCAAGGTTATTGTATTTTTTGCTAACATTGTGAGTCTATTTGTCCTGGATTTTGATTGTATAATTTCATTTGAATTTAGAGACTCTACTAACAGAATAATACTCACTAAAGTCTCCTCGCTGAACCCTCGGCACATTAATTATTTATCTGGTTAATATCACATTAATATTAGTAGCACACTTAATTTACTAATATCAATCCATTGGTATTTCTAATAAGAAAATTGTAGAGATGTTTTGTATTTGTTTGATTGAAACTGAGATAAAAGCTCCAAAGCATCTCTGAATAGTTTTTTCAATTTCTCATGATGTGCCAAATGAGTTATATCTTTACAAAATTGTTCGTCTGGTATTGTTACCATTTACAAATCTTGTCAGGAAGGAGTGAATTTTGAATTTATTCTGTACATTAGATAATTAATAGTACTCAATTAACGTAAAGACAATCATTCAAAATAACTCCAGAGGAATATTTAAGAATTATTTTGTCGTATTTTAGCTCAATCCCTTTGCTTTTATCCAATCGATTTTGGCCTTCTCAAATAACATTGAATTACTCGTTTGCATTCTCCTCTTTGAATATTTGTGCCTTATTGAAAACAATAGTGTAACTAAAACAAGAAATGTGACTATTACGATTTGATAGGTTATTAATTGCTCGGCCATCCCCTCAGTTACTTTTGTTTCGCAATTTAATTATATCGAATTGTTCTATCTAAAATTTGAGGTAATACAGTTGTGAGTAATTTATCGCACACATTCCATTTAGAAAAGTAAATAAAAGATGTATATTCTATTTGACTTTTTACAATTCGTCTAACAGTTCATGTAATTAAGTGCCAGTATTGTTCCTATAAAAAGTAGCTTGAATCAAGATATTCAAAAAAATAATAAGGTTGTCAGTAGTCTTTACTATAAGCAAGAATTATGAACTTGTTAATGCTTGGGAAATATGCAATCTTCCTCTTTCCATCTTGAATTCAAAATTAGCAATATTACTCTTATACAATAGTACTTTCTTTCCAGTTTCATCTAACTCATATTTTTGAATTCTAACAAGTCCATTTCTTTGAAGTTTCTTTATCTTCTTATATGTCGAGCTCAAAGGAATTTTATTTTCTATACTTATCTGAGTCGCCGCCTTCGCTGAGTCGATGATTGAAGTAATTATGCGGTATGCCATGTCGTCAGATATTTCATGAATCAAGGATATGTCATTATCAATCGAGTTTTCTACGAATTGAGATTCCGTCATGTTTAGGTCAGCCTAATTAGGCTAGGCTAATATTTAAACAAGATTGATTACTTCTGCCCATAAGCCTTCCTTAAATAGAGCACGTGGGAACAAGCATACTTCTTCCATAGTGGAATCGACATCTACATGATTGTATTGGATTAATAGTAATATCTTTACTAGATATAATGACCGAATTGATGCCATAATTGGAATAAATTTTATTTTTTCCGAAATGAGAATCAAGTATTGAAAATAAATATTGGATCAGCGTAGTTAAAAGGGAATCTGGAGGTAGGCTATTGGCATCTAAACGTTCCTGTGTCGGAAAGAAAAGTCCTACAAGTCATCAAATACGATCCTACCCAGCATGAATGAAAAAAATGGAAATAAGATGTCGCTGGGTAGGATTATTATACTCGAATCAAAGAGGTTTACTAGTCATAAGAACTTAGGATTTTACAAACGTCTTTAATGCAATACAAAATTGTCTCTGTTCGCAAAATTATTCATTTTCTCTAATTTGAGAATTAGGATAAGTCTTAAATAACCCAATTCTTTTAGCTGAGTGTCATCATGAATATTTATTCCATTACTAGATCTAATCTAATCATTCTCTCATATTTTGCACTACTGTGTGTATTTATTCAGTATCTATCTCTTGATACAGCTGAGGCTCAATCATCTAACAAAATAGAATATGTTTACAATATTGAAATGATGAAAGGTCATCTTGAACAGGCAATTGCGAACAAAGAAAATGGAAACAATTCATTAACACAGGCGCATATTCTACATCCCATTGCAGAAATATATGATTTTATTGAAGTACAGCTTGGTACTGCGGATAGTAAACTCAATTCATTGTTGTTTAATTCTTTGAATAATCTCTCAAAGAATGTAGAAAAATTAGACGCAACTCAATTCAAGGAGGACACAGAAAAAGTAAATCAGATGCTAGATAAGGCCACTAAACTTGTAGTACCACAGAGTAATAGCACCTTAAACCTAATAGCCGCTTCCTGGTTACTTGATACCGCAGAATCAGAGTACGAGTCTGGCGTTAATAATGGAAAAATAACATTTGAGGTTGAATATCAAGATGCACTTGGCTTCATTTCAAGGTCCCAGTCCCTACTAAATCAAACGTTACCTTTACTTAACCAAACTGCTAGGATTCCGGCAGAGGAGGCGAAGGGAGATTTTGCTCAGCTGAATTTGAAGACTCAATCTATGGCCGATATAAATGACATCCGCACAACAACTACCGACATAAAACAAAAATTATCTAATATTACAGGATTGTACTGACAATTATCGATATAGTGCTGTTAGTCTTCGAATACTACACAGACTAGCATACATATCAGGTCTACAAAATATTTATTGGTATCACAAAGTTGGAGATGGTCACCATTGTTATTAATCCCATGAGTGTATGCTTGAATAGAAATGTGACGATATAACAGAAAGTCTTGTTATGTCAAAAGATCCAGAATAGAAGTTTATGCCAGAACATATTTATAGATTCAAACAGCCAAGGTAAATGATGGTTATATGTATAATAAATTAGAATTTGTAATTGGATTTTCGTTGGTTTTACTTATTTTTATTCCCAATATCGGGCAGCATACTCTTTATGCTAGGTCATTGAATTCAGATTCATCTAGTCCGTTTCTGGATGATGTCAGCTGGACTTACCATCAAAGAGATCAGATAGTACCTATAAGCTATAAAACTCAAAGTATTTCGCTAGGATCTATTCTTGAGAACGTTCCTGGACTTGAAATAAATAACAGCGGAATTACACTAAAAGATCATGATAATAACATGTCGATCGGTCTGGATAAGAACTTGGACAAACTGGGATCAAGCCTCCTAAACAATAAAAATGATACTTTTAATCAGCAACAGCAAAAAGAAGATCAGCATGATAATAAAGAGGTACAAAATAATGACGCAAATATTAATACAGAAAATAAAGATGATAATGATGGAAATGACAATAAAAAATTGGAAAAGCAGGAGATATTAAAACAGCAACAACAAGACAATGCTAAGATTGATAATAATGATGAGGAAAAGGAAAAATCTAGTCCTTTTGGATTAAACCTCAACCTAAACTCCAACCTCGACACGAATGTTAAGGTAGACAGTTTAAAAATTGCTGAACTCAATAAGAAATTACAGGATTTAAAAGATAGATTACTAAATGATAAGGATAATCAACGTCTAGTACAACAAAGTGAGCAAGACAAGGAAAGCAAAGGACAAGAGACTGAAAACGAACCTCCAAAGACCGGTACTAGTACTTACGATGGTTTTAATTATGCTGGTGCAAATTCTAATGGCAAAAATGATTTCAATTTTGCTGCAGCAGGAGATTATGGATGTTCAACAAATACACAAAAGACTGTGGCAAATATCCAAAAACAGGATCCTGAATTGATTCTTGCATTGGGAGATCTTTCATACCATAGTACTGGCGATTGTTGGTTTGATATTATGAGCCCACTTAAGGGCAAGATGATGATGACCTTTGGATATCATGATGTACATGACGGACAAGCAAAAACCGATCAATATCTCAAAAGCTTTGGTTTAGAAAAGCAGTTCTATTCTTATGACTATAACAATGTACATTTTCTTGTCATGGCTGCAGAATCTGACTTTGAAAAAGGATCAGAGCAATATAATTTTGTATTGGATGATTTGAAAAAAGCATCAGAGAATAAAGATATCAATTGGATAATAGTTAGTTCCTATGGACCACTGTATACTTCACCATCAGAACACAAGGCTTATTCCTCATTACGAGATCTATATCATCCATTATTTGAGAAGTATGGAGTGGATTTGGTATTGAGTGGACATAATCACAATTACCAGAGAACTTATCCGATAGCATACAACTCTGCCGATAGTTCACAACCGGTAGTAACAAATGATCTCACAACCGGATATGACGGCAAAAAGGATGGTATTGTATTTGCAATAGTCGGTACTGGAGGAGTAAATTTCTATGCTTTTGAAGGACAGGCGCCTTTTGTAAACAAGCAATTTGCTGGAAATTTTGGGTATTTGAACGTAGATATCAATAACGACAATTCAAAATCCAAATTAACTGGAACTTTTTACGATAATCAGGAAGGTAAAATTCTGGACACATTTACAATTGAAAAAGACATACAGAATAGCAATGCTGAATCAACAAATAATGATTCTACAAGTGACAATGACAATCACAATCACAATGATAATAACGATTCAGTTTTTGGATAAGTGCAGCTTCATAGTACTCTTGCCTTAATTCAAAGAAACGATTTGTTCCTTTATAAGGAGCTTTTCATTATTATTTTAGGCTCATTAATTTTTCGAATACTTTTAAAAGTTTAGGCTTGGATTAGGTAATTTTGCATCTACAGCCCTTGTTCCTTAAAATACCTACCTGCTCGGCGTAGGAGTTTACGAATTGCGTTTGAGTACTCCGGCCAGTGGCTAGTACCTTATTTAAGTCGCTTTTGTGTTGATAGTTTCTTTTCTTCATTTCGACCACAAGCTCTTCATGCCTGATATACAGTGCTGCCAATTTCCCCTTCCATCTTAGGGTCTCAGGGTGTTTGGAATAACCAGATTTATTTTGTGTCAGAATATTCCACAGTCCATGCAGTTCACAATGTTCTCCAAGAAGATGTTTCGTACATAATTTGGCTGCAGGAATGTCCCAGATCCTCATATGGCTATTATTTCACCTTGAGAGGTTAGTAGTTTGTCATTATTACAAGACCCAAAACTAATCCGTATATCAAATGACCAGTAAGACTGGCAATTGAAGGTAAATGACCTAACTGATGGTTCCATACAGAATGTCCGGTTATGGGTTCATGGATAGGTAAAAGTGTAACGATCCACAGCACTAATCCATAAGTCAGAGATAATGAAACGACATACTGCCCTGTGATAGGTATGTTGAGAATTGATAATATCAATGAAAACCCGATACCTGCTAACGATCCGTTTAGGAAATGTAGAAAGAAAATATATTTGAAACAAGGTTTATCATTATGGATATGGAAAAATCTGGTGGAAATCACCTGATTTTCATGCCATTCAAAAACTCCCAACAATCCCCATTTTCTCCACGACGGGACCTCGGTCGCTGTCATTACCAATGTAGCTACCATTCCTGAAATAAGACCACTAAAAATAACTTCCACACCTGTAAAAATCATTTTGTTAGCTCCTTAACAAACTTTTTTTCTTCTGTAACTTCTCTGATATGGAAAAGAATGACTGTATCAACGTTATTGATATATTTAAACTGATGCTAACGTTTGATTTTCCGCCTAAAACTATCTTATTAATTTCAGAATTTATAAAATAAACAGTAATTAAAACGGTATTCTATAAGGTAAAAAATTCCAAAGTTATCATTTCATATATAACTCGGGCCCAGAGGGATTTGAACCCTCGACCAACTGCTCCGCAGGCAGCCATTCTATCCAAACTGAACTATGGGCCCCTAGCTTTTCTAATATTGTTCCTTATATGAACTAGCTGCGTAATCTATCATTACTTCTAACAAATTTTCATGGAAGGTATGAAACTACTTGGATAAATCAATTACAATCCTCGTTACAATCCTCAAACAATATATGTAGATAACCAAGCTATAATGGTAATCGATCAACATGGTAAAATCCTTCCTTGAAGAAATTGACAAACAAATACTCCTATTTGATGGGGCTATGGGAACAGAAATACAGAAACTTAATCCTAAACCAGAAGATTTTCCAAATCACAAAGAAGGATTCAATGATGGGCTTATTTTATCCAGACCAGAATGGATCGAAAGTATACATAGGAGTTACTTGGAAGCGGGTTCTGACTGCATTGAAACAAATACCTTTGGTAGTAACCAAATTAAACTCAAGGAGTATGGATTTGGAGAACAAACAGTATCAATGAATAAATCTGCTGCAGAGCTCGCAAATAGAGTAGCAAAAGAATTTTCAAACGAGAAAAAGTTTGTTATAGGATCAATGGGCCCAACAGGTTATCTTCCAAGCTCAAACGATCCTGACCTGGGGAATATAAGTCTAGAAGCGATTACAGACGCATTTGATTTGCAAGCTCAAGGTCTAATGTTGGGAGGCGTCGATGTTCTACTTATTGAAACAAGTCAGGATATATTAGAAGTTAAACTTGCTATAACCGGATCACTCAATGCAATGCAAAAAGTCGGTAAAAAGGTGCCTATAATTTCCAACATAACTTTAGACAAATACGGCAAGATGTTACTTGGTACTAGTGTACAATCAGCATACACAACGGTTAGTGATATGGGAATTTCAGTTTTCGGATTAAATTGTTCCACAGGACCAGCTGAAATGGAATCAAGTATCAGATGGCTTGATGAACAAGACGAATTACCAATCCTTGTGATGCCAAATGCTGGAATGCCAATAAATGAAGGGGGCGCAGCAGTTTACAAGATGACTTCAAAAGACATGTCAAAGCAGCTTGGAGAGTTTTTACATAAATACAAACGAGTGAGAATGATAGGAGGATGTTGTGGAACAACCCCAGAGCACGTTAGAGAGCTCAGAAAAATATTAAAAACGTATGACTTATAATTCGCAAACGAATAATTGAGAATATATTAAATCCATGTACCTTAAACATGTACCCCGAGTTAGCTCCGCACTAAAGGCTGTAGATTTAACTCAAATTCCTCCACCCTTAATTATTGGAGAGCGTCTGAACACTCAGGGCTCAAAAAGGGCAAAAAGGCTGGTATTATCAGATGACTTTGATGGGCTGATAGACCTTGGAAGAGAACAAGTAGGTGATGGCGCCCATTGTATTGATGTTTGTGTGGCAACAACTGAAAGATCTGACGAGCTCGAATTTATGAAAAAGCTAGTTAAAAGATTAAGTCTTGAAGTGGAGGCACCTTTAGTCATTGATTCAACCGATCCTAAAGTAATAACAGAAGCCATAAATCAAATTCCCGGAAGACCGATTATCAATTCTATCAATTTGGAAGGAGACGGTTCTAGATTTCATTTACTAGCGCCAATTATGGCAAAATTTGGAATTCCTTCAATTTCAATGTGTATTGGACCAAATGGAATGGCCAAGACATCAGAAGAAAAAACTAAAGTGGCAAGATTACTCTTTGAAACAGGAAAAAAATACGGACTACAACCCTGGCAATACATATTTGACGTATTAACCTTTACGCTAGCAACTGGTGAGCAAGAATATGCAAACTCTGCTGTAGAGACACTTAAAGGAATTTCTTCAGTCAAGAAAGAAATTGAAGGTTGCTTTACTACTCTAGGGTTAAGCAATGTTAGTTTTGGACTTCCGGTAAGCGCAAGAAAAATAGTCAACTCAGTATTTTTGCATCATGCATTAAAGGCAGGACTAGACACAGTAATCATTAATGCAAAGGATATAATTCCCATAGGAGAAATAAGTCAGGACCAAATCAAGCTCGCAGAGGATCTTATTTTTAATAGGCATACAAATGCTCTTTCTGAATTAATATACTATTTTGAGAACAAAAACATAACTGTTACTAACAATTCTCAGAGATTAGAAGAAATAAACAAGGATTGGGATTTTGACAAACGATGCTACCATCGCATAGTAAATCGAGTAAAGGATGGAATTGAAGAAGACGTGGTGGGATCTATCACTGACAAGCTTGAGAAGAAATTAAATTCAAAACCTGAAGGTATTCAAAAAGACAAATTTTTAAAACAATATCCGGAGCAATCTCATGAAGCAGCGGTTCAAACGCTCAACGAAGTATTGCTTCCAGCAATGAAAGAAGTAGGTGACAAGTTTGGAGCAGGCGAATTAATTTTACCTTTCGTATTAAAATCTGCAGAGTGTATGAAATCTGCAGTGTCCGAACTTGAAAAATATCTTGTCAAAAAACAGGGAGTGAGCAAAGGCAAACTTGTTTTGTGTACGGTGTACGGTGACGTGCATGATATAGGTAAAAACCTCGTAAAGACAATTTTTTCTAACAATGGTTATACAGTATTTGACCTTGGTAAGCAAGTTCCAATACAGCAGATTGTAGACAAAATAAATGAAGTACAGGCCGACGCCGTTGGTCTGTCAGCATTGCTAGTTTCAACTTCAAAACAAATGCAGTTTTTTGTAGAAAATGCAAAGAAACTAAATCTCAATATCCCAACATTGTGTGGTGGTGCAGCAATAAACAGTGATTACATAAATAGAATTGCAAAATCTGATGGCGTCTACGAATCAGGTGTCTTTTATTGCAAAACCGCATTTGAGGGATTGAACATTATGAATAAACTAAGATCTCCTGAAAAAGATAAATTTATTCAAGAGTGGAATGATAAAATCAGTAAATTTGATGAAAAGAAAAAAACTCTAGTAAAAACCGATGTCGGTATATCAGTTAGTAAAGTAAAAACTGTAAATCCACCAATCGCACCATATTTTGACTCGCCAGTAAAATTAGGTCCTTCAGAAATTAATCTTGATGAGGTATGGCAGTATCTAAATAAAAAATCACTTTTTGTTCTCTCATGGGGGATAAGAGGAAAATCGGCATCCAAAATTGGCGACCCTGAAGAATTGCTATCAGAATGGAAGAAAAAAGTAATTGAAGAGGATCTTTTCTCACCAACTGCAGTATATTCATTTTTTAGATGTCATAATCAGGGTAACAAACTTGTTGTGGATTCAGATAAGCAAGGACAGGTTGTTTTTGACTTTCCGAGATCATCAAAACCTAAACGATTGTGTATTACAGACTATTTTGGGAAGGATGATATTGTTCCGTTCCAGGTAGTATCTGTAGGCCAAAAAACCGTATCAAAAATCGAAGAGCTCAATTTAAACAATAATTATACTGACGCCTATTATCTTCATGGCCTGGCAGTAGAAACTGCAGAAGCTTTGGCAGAATGGGTTCATCATCGAATTAGAAGAGAACTAAATATTGATAAGAACAGAGGACTCAGATACAGTTGGGGATACCCAAGTTGTCCGGACACCATGCAACATTATCTAGTGTGGAAACTAATTGATCCGACTACTAGCGGAATCGGTCTTACTTCTGCAGGTCAGATAAATCCAGAGTATTCTACAGCGGCCATTGTAGTTCATCATCCTGATGCAGAATATTTTATACTGTAGGTTTGGTTAGATTTGAGATAGATAGATAAATGACAATTAGTGACTTTGTTTTTTCTTGCGCAACAGATAATGTGCCTGCATACTTTACTTATGAGGGTGAAAATATGTTAATAGTTCAATCTAATGAGAGTGCAAAAAACCAGAAAAATGATTTTGAACAAATTGAAGGTTTCATGGGCGCCTTAATATCACACGAATCTGTACACGTAGTTATAGCAAAATTAGCCGATGGTCAGATTTCGGATTCGTTAGATGATCTTGAAATTGTTGTAGAAAGATTTGGAAAGAAATTCCAGGTTAGTCTTAACAATATGTTCTTTTCAACAGATAGTAGTGGAATTATCACGAAATAAACATTAATTTTGTCAGTTGCTATTTTTACACGCGCCCTTCAGTGATTTAATATATTTTTTCAATTTATCTTGTATACTGTCTATACTATTATCTTTATTGTCATCAATCAATTTTATGATGGCGCTGCCCACTATCACAGCATCGGCTCCAAATTTGGACAAAAGTTTAATATGATTAGGCTGGCTTATTCCAAAACCAACAGAAATATTATTCTTGTTTGAGCTTAATTTTTTTATGTTCCTAATAGCAGTAAGAGTGTATTCATTAAATGAAGTTCTAGTGCCAGTAGTCCCGTATACAGACACAACATATACAAAACCAGTAGAAACCTCAAGTGTTCTTTTGATTCTAAAATTAGAGGTATTTGGAGCAATAAGGAATATCGATGCAAGATCAAGATTCTTTGAGTATTCAAGATACTCTTTGGATTCTTCAATAGTCATATCAGGAAGCACAAAGCCATCCACTCCTGCTTCTTTTGCATTTTCCATGAACTTTCTGAAACCCTTTTTTTGTAGAATATTAGAATAAGTCATTATGACTATTGGAATTTCAGGGTATTTTTTTCTAGTCGTCCTGACAATATCCAGACAAATATCCGGATTAATCCCCTTTTTTAGCGCTCTAAATGAGGCCTCCTGAATTGTTGGGCCGTCTGCAATTGGATCTGAAAAAGGGATGCCTATTTCGATAATGTCAGCGCCTCCATCCACTATGGATGAAATTATTTTCTCACTTGTTTCAGAGTTAGGATAACCTCCCAAAACATAGCATATCAACCCTTTTTGATTACGTAATTTTAACTCGGCAAATTTTTTTTCTATTCTATTATTTTGTAATGATAACATTGATTATGACCTATCGAGAAATTTGTTTCTAAACTTCATCACTTGATCTATGTCTTTGTCGCCTCTGCCAGACAATGTAACAATAATATTTTGATCTCTTCTCATTTTTTTAGCCAACTTCATTGCGTATGAAACAGCATGACATGATTCTAAAGCGGGTAAAATACCTTCCAATCTTGATAGTTTAAAAAACGCATCTAAAGCCTCATTATCAGTACAGGTAACATAATCTGCACGTTCGATATCCTTAAGGTGACCATGCTGAGGACCCACACCGGGATAATCCAGACCAGCCGAAATACTATGGGTATCATTTATCTGTCCAAATTCATCTTGTAAAAGATATGTTCTCATTCCATGCAGTATGCCCTCTGATCCAACGTTCAGTGTAGCAGAATGTTTTCCTGTTTTGACACCCATTCCTCCTGCCTCAACTCCATATAATGACACCTTTTTATCATCTAAAAATGGGAAGAAAGTTCCCATTGCGTTACTACCTCCACCCACGCAACATACTAGGGCATGAGGAGAACTCGTATTAGTGCTGGGAGGAATGTTCTTAAGTTGTGATTTTATTTCCTCACCGATTACGCTTTGAAAATCTCTCACAATCATAGGATATGGATGTGGACCCACAACAGATCCGATTAAATAGTAAGTATCTTTTACATTTGTTATCCAATCGCGTAACGCTTCGTTTATAGCATCCTTAAGTGTTTTTGTTCCAGAATTTACTCTATGTACTTTTGCTCCTAAAAGCTCCATTCTGAACAAATTCAATTTTTGTCTTTCAATGTCGATAGAACCCATGTAAATTTCTGCCTTCAATCCCAGAACAGCTGCTGCCATTGCCGTCCCTACGCCATGTTGACCTGCCCCCGTTTCTGCAATTATTCTTTTTTTTCCCATTTTCTTGGCCAAAAGACATTGACCCAAACAGTTGTTAGTTTTATGTGCTCCGCCGTGTAAAAGATCCTCTCTCTTGAGATAAATCTTTGCACCACCAACATAATCGGTAAGATTCTTTGCAAAAAAGAGCGGCGTAGGTCTCCCCGCATAATTTTGAAGATAATAGTCAAGTTCCTTCTTAAATTTAGAATCATTTTTGAATTTTTCATATGCTTGCTCAAGTTCACTAATCGCTGGAACCAAGGTTTCTGGAATATATTTTCCTCCATATTTTCCGTATTTACCACTTATAGGAAACTTCTGTAAATTAGTCATTTTGATACACGATCCAGAAAGCGCTGTTGGGCTGAGAAATTAAACATAGCATAGCTCCTTTATCTTTTCAAAAAAATTCTCTGATTCCATAATGCTTGTACCAACAAGAAATGCATCAACACCAATCGATCTTAATTTCTTAATTTCTTCAGATTTTGATATTCCACTTTCACTTATGATAATATTATTTTGTTTATCAAACTCTTGTAGCAGCTTAACAGTAACGTTGATGTCAACCTCAAGAGTACTCAAATTCCGATTATTAATACCGATAAGTTGCTTTTTATTTTTAAGTATGTCCTTAAATTCATTATCAGAATGAATTTCGCTAATAACCTCAAGGCCCTTTCTTGTGGCGTAATCTGTGAATTTTTCCATGCTTCCTTCCGCAAATCCCTTGTCAAACACTGTCTTGATTAATAAAATGCAATCTGCGCCTATTTTTTTTGCTGCGTCAATTTGAACCTCACTAACAATAATATCCTTCATTAACAAAGGCACATTAACACTTTTTCTGATAGATGCAAGATTGTTGATAGAGCCTTCGAACAAATATGGTTGAGTCAGGACAGAAATCCCAGCAACTCCTGATTTTGTCATTTGTATTGCCAGGTCCTCTGGAGTTATCTTGGATTGGTCTAGAATTTTGCCTCTTGAAGGGGAAGCAAATTTTATCTCTGAGATAATCGGAACATGGCTGCACGTCAGAATAGTTTTCTTTAGCGAAATTGTAGAATGACTGTCGTAATCATATTTGTCTGCATCATACAATCCTTCATTGATAGCCTTGTAAGAATTGTCAGTTAGAGTTTTCAGTCCCGTTTCTCTGGAAAAAAATTTACTCAAAGTCACACCTGAGTGTAATTTCAGTCCTAATCATATAACTGTATTCGCATTTGCGTACATTGTCAACCAATGGCGAAAATGATAGACAGGACTTGGGTATGATCCGAAATTCCTAGTTTAATTCCCAAGTTCCTGTATGTGGCTGTATTAAATGATTAAATGCCTAGTGCAGTCTAAATGATTACTGCAGCATTATTCTCTGCATCACTAATTTTTAAATTGATACACTAAATATTAGCATGGGCCCAATATTTGTTTGACCATTTGTCGAACGTCTTCTAGACTTTCTGTTGCTTCACCCAATGCATTGACAATGATTGAAATTGATGACGCCGGAGAAGTAAGTGTCGTAGTATAATCACTAGCAGTGCGGATTGATCCTCTTAAATCACCTAGTGAGGAACAAAGGTCCTTCAATGAAGCGTTTGATGGTGAATCATATTTGACAGCCCTGGCTTCTGATTGCTTTACATAGTGGAATTGAACTAACAATATAACGAATAGTGCAAAAGCAATAACCAACACTTTGCTACAAGTAACATTATGTTTCATTTGAATGAACGAGCTAAATGTTATATTTTAGCATTTATTCTTGCGAAAGAATCGAGCTAGCCCATAATTCATAACCTTAATATAATTTGTAAAAAATTCATTCGTTTGGCAATAAATCTTTCTGAACAAAAATTACTAGGTGAATTCAGATGTCAAGCAAAGTATCTACGGTCCCGACTAATAAGAAAATTATAAGTGTAGTAGATGATGAAATAGATATCTCCCAGCTATTCCGGGATGCTTTATGTAAAAATATGGATGGAGTGGATGTTGTTTCTTTTAATGACCCGGTTACTGCCCTGGAACATTTTACAGATAACAAGGTCTCCTATGCACTCGTCATATCCGATCTAAGAATGGCCGGTCTTAATGGTCTGGAGTTATTAAAGAAGGTAAAGAATTCTAATTCTAGTGTAAGAACAATATTGATGAGTGCTTATAATTTTGAGGAAGATGCTCTTTTTCAAAAATATGTGAAAGAAGGTGTCATAGATTCTACGATTGAAAAACCAGTTACGATTCACAGACTTTGTCAAAGGGTAAAAGATGAACTTGAGGTTTTCAACTCAGCATCACATGAAAATTAAATTGGCTGGGGAGCTAATACGAAAAACTTCTGTTTGGATGTTAGGGCCTGCGACATTGAACTTGATGTAGTGAGTAACAATAGTTAGTAACGAATAGTATCGATGCATACTTTCCTAAATATTCATAAGAACTTTTGCATTCACAAAATCAACAAGTCCGTTAAATTCATCTTTGAGGAAGTATTTTGTTAATCTAAAGTATGTATACTAAATTTGTAAAAAAATTACTATAACGTCATCATGGTTTATTCAGTCGTTATTTTTTCATATGTCTTAATTTGTTCCCTGACCTTTTGACGCAACCAATCAATCGGAATAGGTTTTTCGATAAATAAATCTATAATCCCATCTCTCATATATTTTTGAAATACTACGTCTTCTTTAACTTCGTAGGCACTAACTAGTATCGTTCTAACATTCGAATTGAGCAATTTGATCTTGCTTAAGAGATCTAATCCATTCAGTTTTGGCATTCTCAAGTCAGAAATAACAAGGGCGTAATCTTTTTTGTTTTCGATAAAATGTTCCAAGGCAGTTACGGGATTGTTGAAACAAACAACTGAAATTCCGTTAATATGCCCATATATGGCATCTTGATATAGCTGGGTAATATCAAGTTCGTCGTCTACGATACCAACAATCCTGTTGTTAATAGTCATTTAGTCATTCTAGTTATCGTCATCTTGCGCTGTTTGATCATCGGATTGTGTTTGATTTTGAGCTAGCTCCCTGCTCAGAGATGAAAAGGAAGATTCATTAGATAACAAGGCTTGCGTTAATGAATCGTTTGACTGCGAGAAAGAGATTAACGCAATCGACGGAACCAAAACCAAGATTAAAGCAATTAATGCTATGAACAAATTTAACTTCAAATATTTCAATATTGAATCACTATTAATATACAAGAATCTAAATATAAAGTAGACTATTTCAGAGTCTATTTTTTTGCTTAGAAACAATCATGAAATTCAGTGGCTAGTACTTGCGATTATTATTCTGCGTCTTTATTTTCCTCGAATAATCCTATTGTGTTATTTTCAGTATCCTTGAAGAGCAACGTGTAACCAATTTTGGGTATCGCGGTTTTAGATTCAATAATTTTTCCACCACCGGACTTGATTTTGGCAGTATATTGATCTATAGATAAAACATTTATGAAAGGAGTTGTCCATTGACCGATCTTATCACGCTTAGATAAGCCTCCATCAATTCCAGGTTCATTTGAGTCACCTGTTTTGATCTCCCAATATTCCCTTGGTCCATCCCATTTATTTATCTGCCAACCAAAAACTCTAGTGTAAAAGTCTACTGCCCGTTTTGGGTCATCTGCAGAAAAATCCAAATATGATATCCTGGGCATATTCATAAAGACCAGACATACCATAAAAGAGTTGGAGTCAGAGGTCTTACTATACCGCCATAGTAAACCAAGATACTATGTAATATTTACATATTGTAAGGATAAACAGTTGTTCTTGTTCTGTTCTAGAAATATTGATAGAGTCTAAGCCTTGTGTATTTCCCCAAATCCATAGTGTTACGGTTTATGTAAAAATGGTTGTGTAGAAACAAGGAAGGTAATGGCTTGAATTTTAAAGCTCATAAAATAAGCCCACCGAATGGTCATGGATAAAATTGACAGCCAAGAGCGGAACAAATGCATCCTTATTGTTAACTCAATATATGAAGTATCATCTGAATATCGCTTCTATCAACATATCGTGAATCGTCGGTTATCAATTAATAAATATATTATTGTTCATGATAACATTCTATCTAAGAATTGTCAGAAAGTAGAATCTTCCATGATAGGTCCAAGCTATCTCCCCGGTACATACCTAATGAACTTCACCACAGAGAAAAAGAAATGTCGTTACTTCTAACAATGTTTAAAGATTCTTATATCAAGCCAGACGAATTCTTATTTTCAACTCCACAAATAGTGGGCAGGTCGGGAATTGGAAAGACCTCTACAATTTTGAAATTTTCAAAAATGTTAGAAAATGAATTCACAAAGTCTGGATTAACCCTCAAAGTTGCGTATATAAATCTAAAATTACAGGGTGGCAACAAGTATGCTGTTTATCGGTTTCTTTTAGAAAAAATAGCTCCAGAACTTCCCTCACAAGGACTAAGCGCGGAGGAGATGTTAAGATATCTCTTATCGTATTTGACTGAGAACAAATTATACACCTTGATCATACTAGATGAAATTGAATTTTTGCTCAAATCAAACAAAGATAGTGGCATGATATATGACTTTACCCGACTAAATGAGTTTGATTTATCAAATCACTGTAATGTTATAGGTGTCGTATTTATCGCACGGAGCACAGATTATTATGAAAAAATCGACAGTTCAGAATTAAGTACGTTGGGAAGATTGCCGATAGAATTTAAGCCGTATTCCATAGACGATATAAGCGATATTTTGCTTACAAGGACTACAGAATCATTCAATCCTAATGTAGTAGGTACGGATATCATCGATGAAGTTTCGCTCATAACAACTTCTTCACAAGTAGGAGGGGATGTACGATATGCTTTGGACTTGCTCCTGTATGCGGGTAATCTTGCAGAGGCAAATGGAAATGAAAGGATCACATTAGACCAAATACGCAAGGCGCATGGTTACAATAAACCGTCAATTACAATTGAGGACTTGAAAGAACTTCCCAAGAATCATCTACTTACATTAATGGCAATCTTAAAAGTACAAAGTAAGAGAAAAAAACAATACGTAGAACTCAAGGAAATTAGGGTTTATGCTCTAGAATTGGCTGATGAATACAAGATTAAAAAATTCGAATTTGAGGACTCTATGAACGAATTACTTGAAAGAAAAATAGTTGAAATGAAATCATTAAAGGAAATAGGAATGAGCATAACATCTTTAGTTGAATTAGAACCTTTATTAGAACAACAGATAAATAAAAAATAAATGGATTTTGATAGCAAAACTATCATAGAGAATGGAATTGGAACAATTGGCAAAATAAAAATAATAAAAGCATTAGCCGAGGAGAATAAAATGGTAACTATTTATGTTCTCCATAAAAGAACTGGATTAAAAAGAGAGGACATTAAACGAAATCTCAAAGATCTGTTAAGTATTGAGTGGGTCAAGGAAAAACGAATGGCCAATACTATGTACCGACTTAATAGAGATAACGAATATGTAAATGCCATTCTTGGTTTTTTTGCTAATGTTGGTTACATAGGACAGGATTGAAAATTTTTGAAACACAACTGAAGAACTTTCTTTCACTCTTCTAAATTGGATTGTGATTGCCGGGCTACTAATGAATGTAAATTGTCGCCTGAAAACGATTAAAAAGGTGAGTATACAAAGTCTAATGTGCGGTATAGGACCAGTAAAGCTAGTAACAAATTTCCAAAGTTCATATTTATTACTGGAGGAGTTATGTCAGGTCTTGGAAAAGGAATAGTTGCTTCTTCTGTTGCAAAGTTATTACAGCTGACAGGATTAAAGGTTACTTGCACGAAAATAGATCCATATGTAAATTATGATGCTGGAACTATGAACCCTACCGCGCATGGCGAGGTCTTTGTTACAGATGATGGTGGCGAATGTGATATGGATATGGGAAATTACGAGAGATTTCTTAATACTCCCATGACAAAGTGGCATAATATTACTACTGGAAGGATCTATTCTGATGTTATAAAAGCAGAAAGGGAAGGCAAGTATCTGGGTCAGTGTGTCCAGATAATTCCTCATGTAACTGACGTGATAAAAAATACATTGAAAAATTTGGCTAAAGGGTATGATGTTTTGGTTGTTGAATGTGGTGGTACGGTAGGTGACATTGAAAGTCTACCGTTTTTAGAATCTTTCAGGCAAATGGAACTAGAAGTGGGTGATACTGAAACACTATTCATACACGTAACATTAGCACCAATTTTAGATGTGGTTGGTGAACAGAAAACTAAACCAACACAACACAGTGTTCAAGAACTAAGAAGAATTGGAATTCATCCCTACATACTGGCAGTCAGATGCCAAAAACCATTGAATAGAGATGCAAGACACAAGATTTCCATGTTTGCGAGCATAAGAGAGCAATGCGTAATTTCATGTCATGATTGTGCATCTATTTACGATGTCCCTGAAATATTAAAAGACCAAGGAATAATTGGTGTAATCTCGGACAAGTTCGATCTTAGGAGTCGGAACATAAAATGGGCAGAATGGAAAAACGTTGCAAATTCATTCTTTAATTCCTCAGGAAATGTCAATATTGGCATTGTTGGCAAATATGTGAATTTACCGGATAGTTATGTGAGTGTGTATCAGGCTTTATTGCACTCATCGGCAAAATTAGGCAAGAAATTAAAAGTTGATTGGATTGATTCTGAAAGATTTGAAAATGGCGATCAAAATGAAGTAAAACTTTTGAATAAATATGATGGGATACTTGTCCCGGGAGGATTTGGAACAAGGGGAAGCGAAGGAATAATAAATTCAATCAAGTATGCAAGAAAAAAGAATATACCATTTTTGGGGATCTGTTTTGGATTTCAATTATCGTTAATTGAATTTGCAAGAAATCAATGCGGCATGATGGATGCAAGCTCCCAAGAATTCAACCCCAATGACAATAATTCGTTGGTAAAATTCATGCCAGAACAAGAACATACGATTAACCTAGGTGGTTCGATGAGATTAGGAAAACATGACATAACTATAGTACCCAGCACATTAGCTGGCAGGATTTATCATAATAACAAGATTCAACGACGGCACAGACATAGATATGAATTTAATCAGGATTATCGAAAAACTATTGAAGAAAGTGGCATGGTATTATCGGGTCATTCCGATAAGGGCAGAAGAATTGAAATTCTAGAAATACCATCAAATAAGTTCTTTTTTGCAGTCCAATATCATTCGGAGTTTAGTAGTATTCCAGGTAAGCCGGAAGAAGCATTTGAAGCTTTCATATCATCGTGTATTTAGGTCATAGTTTCAAATTCAGCTCATAAGTTTTTTGCCTGGCATCTCGTAAAGAAGTCTTTTTTCTAACATACCGTCGTTGGATAAGATGACTTAACGATAATCTTATGGTCCTTTCTGGAAGCATCGTTCTCTTACTTAGGTCCTTTTGACTCAATTCACCTTCATATTCTAATATTTTCAAAATCAACTTAGCGCTTGGAGGCATATCAAGCAAGTCTTCTGCCAGCTTTACCTTTTTGGCGATAATATCCATAGGAGAGTCTTTAATGAGTCTCACAAATTTCGCAGGAAATTCATGTTTTTGACATGCGATTCTTTTTCTAACGGCGACCCTTTTTCCTCCATCCAATATTACCTCACAGAGATATCTGCTGAGAATTTCTTCAATTTCCAACTTATCTGTATTAGGAACTATTAGGGGTCTTCGTGTGTTGTCCATAGAATTTACGGGCACTATAACAAAGACCTGTGATCTTTGCAAAACCATAGGCCCCCCTGCAGACATACAGTAGGCTGTTGATCCAATTGGCGTAGAAATGATAACTCCATCACTGTTATCATGCCAGAGATCGTTTCCATTAATTTTTAATATATATTCCATAAGTGTTGCACTTTTTCTTGGAAAAAGTGAAACATCATTCAAAACCGGTTCAACATCTTTACCGTCAACATTAACTGAAAGTCGGCAAACGTTATCTATTTCATAATCACCTTTTTTTATTCTTGCGATAGATTTTTTTAAATCACTTATATCAATTTGACCCAGAAAACCTGTTGAGTCCGATTCGTATATTCCTAACACAGGGACAGAGAATTCTTTTACAAAATGTGAATAATCAAGTATAGCTCTATCTCCACCTGCAGTAATCACTATGTCGGCATTCGAAGTGGTCATTTTATCGGATCTTTTTATTATTTCTGAATCAATACTTTCGTCGTCCAGAATTTTCTTGATTTTAATTATAAGACTATCCTCTCTGGGGCTTAGACTTGAGATAGCCACTTTCATTCTAATTATTAAAGGTCAATAGATACTCAAATTTAAACCTGATTTACAAGCCTAAATTGTGTCATAGTTCATTATATTATAATAATACGAGGCATTATCTTCTATTTCTGATTTGGGTGGTATTTTTTCAATTCCAATTTCTCTTGTTTGAAGGGCCGAAGTTAGGGCCCCTGCTGCAAAACAAAGTGCCCATATTGGGTCTTTTTCTTTTATAATTGTGCAAGCAAAAGATGCAGTAATAATATCTCCCAAGCCTGTTGAATCAGGACTGTCTATTTTGGGTACATCTAGCCAGTAAAGCCGCTCGCCTTGGAGAAGATGAATATTTTGATCCTGTGTGTAAATTACATAATCTATGCCATACTTTGAGCGAATTTTTTGAAGTCCTTCTTTACCCGAAAGTCCGTTTGTAAGACAAGAGATTTCATGACTATCTAGTTTTATTCCATTCAAATCCTGGAGAGGAATATCAATTGTTTTTCTTAATGATATCTTGTTAGCAGAATCAACTGATCTGGTATAACCTTGTGGATCAAGCATTACGAATCCTTTTTCACTTATCGTGGCTAAGTAACGTAATAGTTCCACAGAAACTTCATCAAAAACTGGGCTTATTATCCAGCAATCGGATTTCACACTCTTTACCTCTTCAATATCTATTGCACTGCAGTTTGATTTGAGGGTTAATTCTCGGTCATCTTCAAAGTTTCTCAGAACAAACCTGGTTGTGGGGTGTTCTGAGGGATCGGTTGAGTTAAAATTAATTCCCTCTGTTCTTAAATACTCAAGATATTTTGAGTCGAGATCTTTTCCATAATGAGTAAAGAGTGTTGTGTCAAAACCAAATTTTCTAGCAGTTAAACCACAATACGCCGCAGGTCCGCCCAAACTCTGATGGGATATGTTATTGCGCGATACGATCTCGTCAACTACTAGATTTGATAGTATGCTAGCCCGCATTGCCGAAGATAATTAGTATCTGTAATGCTTTGATAAATGTTGACATGAAACAGAATAAGAAGATTTAAAAGAAGATGATATAGAATTTGTATGGATGCCGAAGAAAAGGACCAGTAGAGGCCGAACAAAGGGTGGTAAAGGTAGTTCAGGAACAGTTCATTGTAGTCAATGCGGAGCCATGGTTCCCAGAGATAAAGCAAAGAAAGTTACTGGTAGAATTACATTAGTAGAACCTACCTTGGCAAAAGAACTGCGGGCTCAAGGCGCATATATTGCACCAGTCACAGATGTCAAATTTTACTGTGTATCGTGCGCTGTACATAGAGGAATAGTAAAGGTTCGATCAGAAAATGAACGCAGACGGACTGGAAGACTCGGATAGATACCTAAATTCTTTTAATAACGTACATGAATCTTTGAACAAATGAGAAAGCCGAAATTATAATTATAATTACTACTCCCCATTGAATTGATTCTGAAATCGGGATAAGGCCACATATTGCTAGGACAAGTAATCTTTCTGCCCTTTCACCTATTCCTATCCCTTTCAGCTCTATTCCCAATGATTCTGCTCTTGCCCTAAGATAACTTACGAGTATGGAGGTAGCCAGTGCAATCATTGCCAGAATTGGATTTGCCAGGCCTCCTATAGCTATCCCTATGAAAATCAGGGCTTCAGATATTTTGTCAAAATTAGAATCTAAAAACGCACCCCTAGTTGTTGTTTTTTTTAAAACGCGAGCTACACTTCCATCTACAATGTCAAAAAAGCCTGAAATCAATAACATTATACTTGCAATTATTTGAGAAGAAAATTCTATCCCTTGTTGATTCAAATGATATGAAAGACCAAAGAAAATACTAGCGAGTATTGCAAAGGCAAATCCTACCATACTCCAAAAAGTTGGAGAAAAACCTAGTGAACCAAAATTAGTTCCTATCGATCTTGTGAAGGGAATTAATTTTTCTCTAAACCTGTTGAGCAAGTATCATCCTTTATCAGTACATCTATCAAATATTCTTTGTTATATTGGGGTCATAATTAATGATTACAATTCTTGCAAATTACAGCGAACTGTTTTTTCTATCGGTAATTTTTGTAATTTTGGCTCTGCTTGATTTTCAACTAGTTTCCAATAATTCGCAAGCTGGACTGCATCAATCTCACAATTGGTAATGACTTTATTTTGATAATTAACTACTGGATTCATTATATCATAAAAGTTGGAATGCCCCAATCCAAGTGCATGGCCTATTTCATGTTTCAACACGAGACCCAGGTCATCTTGATTCAGTAGTTTTTCATTGAAGTTTAAAGAAATTTGCATTCTCACTTTTGTAATAAAACCATTTTTATCAAGAACGCTTGTAGTTTGACCTACAGTCTGATTGCCCTCTTGCTTAAAGTTTATCAAAATATCTGCGTCGGATGGGTTTTCTACTCCAATAAATTTCAGATTCCCTAACTTGGTGCTCCATTGATCAAATGAGCTTTTAACCAAATTATCATGCTGGTCATAATTGTCTATTGTTTTGTTGTGGTTGCCGTTATAGTCGTGGTTGCTGATGTTGTAAGTGACATGGAAAGTCAATATACCGTCGTGTAGATTATCACCCCATGTGCAACATATCTGTAAAACGTTCTGCTTAGAGAATCTAATGTCGTTGAATTCGGAAAAGGATTTAGGGTATGAGATTATTGCTATTATGATTACTACGTTTAGAATTATACTGTAATGGTATCCTTTATCCAACTACGATAGGCATCATTGTATAAAACGCTGGTATTATAATACTTGATAGGCATTTAGAATTAAGTTCTCGATTCCTATCCCAAGTAAATTGATTGTTCAATTAACTTTGTTTATTTGCTGACTCTTTATAGGAAAACTAGGCGTAGTTTCCCTTGATTGACGATCTAGCACCACAAGCTTCGCATACTAGAAATCCGAGTTTTTTTGATTTTTCTGTTCTTGTATCGGGACTTTGACAAACAGGACATATCACATAATCCCTTACGTACCTTTCCATCAAGGCCCCAAATGATGAAGGTTCCTTGCGACCGAGGAAAATAACCCTCTCCCCAGCAATATAACCTGCAGAAGCAAGCTCCTTGTTTAAATAAAGTAATAGCTTTTCTGGTTCTCTTCTTAATGCCTTTGGAAATTCCATAAAATTTCTAAAAATGGTTCGCTGACCTACCCAGATAATTTGCGGCTCAGGAATTTCCAATCTTGCTGAATCCTTTTTTGATGCGTGAGCAAGATCCCCCTGAATTCTATTTAGGAGGGTTTCATACGATTTGTCTACCTTATTCATAGCAGTACTTGTACGAAGGCTTTAATGTTCTTTGTCATCATCGATTTAGTTTTTTTTACTTTAAAAAAATTGAAAAGTTGGCCTAGTTACCAATCAGAGATAGAAAAAAAATCATTAGATAATGCCTTCTGTGTTCTAAACGAACTTGATATTTGCCAATTAAGTAGGTAATTCCCCTAACCAGTGAAAAAATGGTATGATTGGGTCATCATAAGGAAGTATTGAAGAATTCTTGACATTAAAGCCCAACATTACCATTCTTCCTTCTAACTGTGGTACTATATTTGACGGTAGTACATTACCTCCAAGAGGATTAAATAACTTGAAAAAATAATCTTGTTTATAGTAAGCAAGATGCCAGGCGTAACAATCTGAGAGGATAGTTGGATCTCTAGATATTCTTTTTGTTATGTCAAAATTTACTTTTTTTTCGGTATTCTTACTATTAGAATCTATAAAAATTTGCATCGATCTTTTGTTGAAATTTTCTCTCAATAGTTCTTGATTCATACTGATTGGATTGTTTGCAAAAACTCTAACCTGTCGTGCAATCCCTTCCATAGTTTTTCTTGCTATATCTTTAACATTGGTAATTTCCAGTTCCCCGTTGACCTTGTGATCTTTACCAAAGATGTAAAAAGTGGCAATTAATTCATCTTTTTGGGTAAAGGGCAAGTTTGCTTTTCCATTTATGAAATTTAGAACTCTATTAGGAAAGTCTTGGGGCATAAAAATACCCATATACGAATCAGAAGTAATCAACTTTTGTCTTTATCGTACTATATTCGATGAACTATTAAAAAGTAGCAAAAATAACGAGTAGAAAAAATAAGGAAAAGATTACCTAGTGTGCGTGTGGTGGAGGAGCGCTTCCCTTTGACAAAGCTTCATTAAAAGTACCTGAAGCTTTTTCATGAAATTCAAGTGAAGATTGATCTACTTTTACAGCTTGTGGCGGACATACAGATACGCAAGCCATACACCATATGCAATCGTGTTCACGAATTGGATCTGCCTTGTCGGTATAATCTTTACGTTCTTCTTTGACAGTACTGCCTGTACCATTCCAGGTCTGATTTTTTGCCTCAGAGGCAGGGATGTCATGTTCTGTTCTATACCACTGAAATACTTGTACTGGACATGCTTCGATGCAAGCACCATCGGCAACACACGAATCCCAGTCGACAGCCACCATCGTACCACTTACACCAAGAGGAACTATTTGTTCGCCCCTTGCTGCATAGGCAGCTTTTACCTCTTCGTTTTCAGCAGCTTCAGCCGCTTTTCCTGGGCCCCACATGAAATGGAAATGTTCAGCATCGGCAAGTTGAATCTTACCAGAAACTTGATGATTTTTTGGAAAGTCCGGATCTATAGGCATATTTATCGTTTTGATCTTTGTCTGAATATTATATAAACCATATGTGTAATTAGCAAGATCCAAACCTTACTCTATATTGAAAAGAAAGAGAAAATCCTTAATTCTTGCTCATCGTTGACTTACTCAGTCTTTTCCCCGGAGTTGACCAATTTTTCATAACTTTAACGCCTCTCCAAATTTACTGGCCATAAATTCTATATCTTGGGTGGTCAATGAGGGATGAACAGGCAGTGAAATAACACTCTTTGAAGCCCATTCCGTCCTCTCAAGTTTTCCGAAATCATATTGAGAGTAAAAAGGTGTTTGATGTACGGGAGGATCATAATAAATGGTCGCCCCTATACCGTTGTCATTTAAGAATTTTCTAATCTTATCTCGAACATTGTCAATGGCAACAGTGTAAAGATACCAATTGAATTTTACCCTCTTATTTTCCCGTGGTAGAACCACACCGTTATTAATGTGATCGCCAATTTTCTCGGCTAATTGTTCTCCTAGCTTTACTGCATTAGCAGTTCTCTTCTCTAGCATGGAATGAATTTTTGTCATTTGGGTTTTTGCAATAGCTGCGGAGATTTCGGGCAATCGCATATTGAATCCAATTATTCGCGTATCATATCCGTTTACCATCCCATGGTTCCTTATCATCCGTAGTTTTTCTGCGAATTCATCACTATCAGTCGTGATTGCTCCGCCTTCTCCTGAAGTCAATACTTTGGAAGCATACATACTAAAACAACCCATCTGTCCCAAGGTGCCTGTCTGCTTTCCATCATAAGTCGATCCCAGAGATTGGCAGGCATCTTCGATTACAAAAAGGGAGTGTTTGTTTGCAATTTCATTTATTTCATCCATCTTGGCTGGATGGCCGTAAAGGTGAACTGGAATTATCGCCCTTGTTTTTTTCGTAATCTTGTCTTCTAAATCACGAGGATCCATCGTATACGTATCTTTTTCAATATCTACAAAGACAGGTTTGGCTCCTGTGCATGCTACGGAATTTGCTGTTGCAACAAATGTAAATGAGGGAATCAAGATTTCCTCTGATTCTTTTATGCCTGCAGCAAGAATTGAAGCGTGTAAAGCGGCAGTGCCAGAATTCACCGCAATTGCGTGTTTGACATGTAAGAAATCTGCCAACAGTTTTTCAAAATCCTGAACCCTTTTTCCTCCAAAGTTAGAAGCTGATGTTAAAATTCCCTCATCTAGTACCTTTAGAATTTCTTTTCTTTCTTCATCATCAATCTGGGGTTTATTAATTGGTATCACGAGTTATTCACTTAATTAATTACCAGCAAGGTGCCGAAATAATAATGCTATTCACTACTAATTCAAGCTGTTCGACTCTGCATTTAAACAAATAAAAATGAGAAATATTCCAAGAAATTCAAGCAGATGTGGCAGAGTGGTCTTCTTAAAGTCAAGTTTAAGAACACAATAATGCGTCGGCCTTGAGTCTAACCAATGAAAGCCGATTCGCCTTCGGGCGAGCAGGAGTTCAAATCTCCTCATCTGCGTTACATTTCTAATTTAAGGTTGATTGCAACTGCGACATGTCTTCCAGTTTACTAATTAGAATTAAATAGAATTATAAAAAATCAAATCTAATCGAGCGTATGGAAAGAAGACAGATAATAAAGCTTGTCATCCCATCGGTATTGGTTATTATTTTAAGCATCTTTACCATGAAGTTTTCTCCCTCTGAAACTGTGATCCCATTACCTGCTCCGGTATCGAATTCGAATAATGTGGCAAATAGCAGCGGAGTGGCAATTGTTGCGGAGGGACTACAGGCTCCGAGATCTCTTGATATTTCAAAGGACGGACGAATTTTCGTATCAGAAAAACAAGGAGGTATCAGAGTTGTTGAGAATGGAACACTTTTAGGACAACATGTAGGCGATATAAAGGCCGAAAACATAGGGGACGCTGGTTTATTGGGTCTTGCATTACACCCAAATTTTACGCAGAATCATTTGTTTTATGTTTATTACACTTATTCAAACACAACAGGTTTGTACAATAAGGTCTTGATGCTTCAGGAAAGCAACAATAGAATAATTGATTCAAAAATAATTCTCGACGGTATTCCCGGCGATGATTATCGGGACGGTGGACGTATAAAGTTCGGTCCAGACGGCAAGTTATATGTATCAACTGGGGATGCTTCAATTCCAGAACTTTCTCAGGACTTGAATTCTCTTGCAGGAAAAATTCTTCGAATTAACCAAGATGGAACCATCCCCCATGATAACCCCTTATCTAATTCACCGGTATACGCATATGGTTTTAGGAATGTCCAAGGATTAGCATGGGCTCCCGGTAGCGGAACTCTGTATGCTTCAGATCAAGGAGGGGCTGGAAATGATGAGATAAATCTAATATCATCTGGAAAAAATTATGGATGGCCACGTGAAGAATGTAACAATAATGGTGCTGGAGATGATAATCGGTATACTCCACCGCTCCTGTGTTTTAATCCATCCTTGGAACCCTCCGGAATGGCCTTTGCGTTTTCAAACAAATTGGGATATCAGAATGATTTAATCGTCGCAACTCTAAAGGGATCCCATTTAAGAGATATAGACATTAAATCTGGCAGTCAAAATACTATCCTTGTAGGGTATGGTCGCTTAACAGATCTGGTTGAATCTGCAGATGGGTCAATTCTTGTTCTTACTAGCAATACTGATGGAAGAGGATTGGCGCAGGAAGGCGATGACAAAATATTAAGTCTCACAAAATCATAACAATAGTGGTATTTGTCTTTGCCAAACAACACAGAAAAGAAATTCTATGAGATGGACTTTGATGAAAGATTATCGTATATTTCGTCAAAAAGAAATATTCCAAAAAACGAAATATTGGCTGTAAATCAAGCGCTACCGTTTGATAAAGTCGACAGGATGGTAGAAAATGCAATAGGAAATTATTCCTTACCTTTGGGTATAGCGACAAACTTTGTGATAAATGAAAAACAGTACCTGGTTCCCATGGCAATCGAAGAACCATCGGTTATCGCAGCAGCCAGTCATGCCGCAAAACTAGCCAGGTCTTGTGGAGGATTCAAGGCAACTGCAGATAGTTCCATTATGAGGGGCCAAATCCAAGTTACAAAGCTTTTGGATATCAAGAGGGCTGTGCGAACTATTTCAAAGAACAAGGAATCTTTACTTAAATTGGCTAATACTTGCTCTAAAAATGTTAAAGCAATAGATCTGAAAACGCGTCTGATTACCAGTGATGTGGACAGATCCAAAATGCTTATTTCAGAATTATATGTAGACTGTAAGGATTCTATGGGTGCAAATACCATTAATTCCATGTGCGAACTTCTGGGTGCCGATATAGAAAGAAAGATCAATGGTAATGGGAAAGTTAACCTCAAAATACTTTCCAATTATGCAACTGAAAGAATTGTAAAAAGCAAGGCCATTTTTAAAAGAGAAGAACTTGGCGGCGCTAAGGTAGTTGACAAGATGCTTTCTGCATTTGCTTTTGCATATTCAGATCCTCACAGAGCGGTAACTCATAATAAAGGAATAATGAATGGAATAGATGCGGTTTCAATTGCAACAGGCCAGGATTTTCGCGCCATAGAAGCTGCTGCACATGCATATGCCTCCAGAGATGGCAAATATAGGTCACTTAGTATTTTTAAAAAGACATCCAAAGGCGATCTAACAGTTAGCATTGAAATTCCATTATCCGTCGGAATCGTAGGTGGAATATCTACGGTGCATCCAATAGCGAAGATGAATTTGAAAATCTTGGGTGTAAAATCAGCATCAGAACTTGCTTGTGTTATTGCATCAGTTGGGCTTGCTCAAAACTTTGCCGCAGTTAGAGCACTATCTACTGAAGGAATTCAAAAGGGACATATGAGATTACACGCAAAGAATATAGCTGTTGCGGCAGGTGCCGTGGGAAAACTCGTTGACATGGTAGCTGAAACCATGTATTTGCAATCAAACATAACTATAGACAATGCCCGGGCGATTCTTCATGAGATGCAATTAAAGAGCAGTTAGTTTAAAATGTACTAGAAATATCTTGAATAATCTTTCATACTAAATTTCAACATAATTATCAAACGAAAAATTGTCTGCAAATAATTTTTCAATAGAAATATATCCCATTAAGAAGATTCTTCAATTATCAGATGGCAATAGTAAAATTCGCGATACCAAAAGGGAGTATCGAAGATGCAACATTTAAGATAATTGAAGAAGCATGGCAAACTGTAAAAGGTCGTGGAAGAACTTACAGAGTCAAGCTAAGCGACCCCGAAATAGAAGTAAAAATCTTGCGACCACAGGAAATCCCCACGTATGTGCAGGAAGGTTTTTACGATATCGGAATTACTGGCAAAGATTGGATTGTTGAGGCTAGTGCGGATGTCAAGATCCTACTAGATTTAGAATACGGACAAGTTAATCAGGTGATAGCAATTCCAGAAAATTTTGAATACAACAATTTAACTGAGTTAATAGAAGGTTTCGCAAAACAGAAACGGACACTTAGAATATCCTCAGAGTATCTAACTACTACTTCTAGTCTAATACGTTCTAATAAAGCATATCAAAAATACTATGGTGATGCAAGGCCAATGATAATTACACCATGGTTGAGGGTGGGTGAAAATAAGATGGTTGAAATCTTTCTTTCTTTTGGTGCAACTGAAGCAAAACCACCGGAAGATGTAGATGCAATTTGTGACATAACAGAAACGGGAACTACGCTTGTTCAAAATAATTTAAAGCTCATAGAAACTGTTGCTCAATCAAGTGCCCAGTTGGTAGCAAACAAGAGCTCATTGGAGGATAAGTCAAAGTCTGAAAAAATAGCAGACATACTTGCATTAATAAAAGGAGTTGTAGAAGCAAGGAAAAAATTACATATTTTTGTAAACGTGAAAGAAGAGAATCTGCAAAAATTATTGGAAAGCCTACCTGCCCTGAAAAGACCTACGATAAGCAAGCTGAGTGAAGAAGGTTGGTATGGTGTCAATACTGTGATTGACAAAAAAGAATTCATAAAGATAGTTCCACATCTTAGAGAAATAGCCCAAGGACTTGTGGTGATGCAGCCAAAGCAAATACTCCCAATGGAGGAACTAAAACAGGTCATGGGTCAGTGATAAAAAAGATAAAGGTAGGCGACGCAAAACGACAAGCTCTTCTCATCCGTAATTCAAGTAAAATACCGCAGAATAGTATACTTGTTCAAAAAATAATAAATGATGTTATCAAATTCGGAGATAAGGCGATAATAAAGTATACTAAAAAATTTGACAATGTTAAAATTGATTCTATTGTAGTGGAAAAAGCAGATTTTAGAAATGCCTATCAACAGATTACTATGAATCAACTAAACGCTCTTAAAAAATCCAAAAAATTACTTGAAAAAAATGAAAAAATAATACTAGATAGATTAACTGGGATAATAGTAACAGAACAAGGAATAAAGATTGAGAGAAGACTCAAACCTATTGAAAGTATTGGATGTTATGTCCCGGGAGGAAAAGCACGATATCCGAGCACGTTGATAATGTGCGCAGTTCCCGCACTAGTTGCAAATGTAGATAGGATAGCAATGGTTAGTCCTCCTATGAAAGATGGTAACATTGATCCTCTTACTCTTGTAGCCGCAGATATATGTAACATTGACAAGGTTTACAGAATCGGTGGTGCTCAAGCAGTGGCAGCTCTCGCTTATGGGACCAAAACAGTAAGCAAGGTTGATAAAATTGTAGGTCCTGGAGGCTTATTTGTTAATATTGCAAAATACCTTGTCAGTAATATGACTGACATCGACATGATTGCAGGTCCTACTGAGTTGCTAATATATGCGGATTCTAAAGCCGACCCCAGACTTGTGGTTAAAGACTTGATCTCACAGGCAGAACACAGTCCGGATACGATTTGTGGTGTTGTTACTACTTCAAGTAATTTGATTGCTAAATTAGAAAATGAAGTCACCAAATTACTGGACGGCTCTTTGCCCAGATTAGGAATAATCTCAGCAAGTTTTAAGAAAAATGCATTTATGGCATTATGCAAGAACGAAGCAGATGCGATTTCATTTGCAAACGAGCTGGCACCAGAGCACTTGGAAATTATGTCAGAGAATCCGGAAAAAATAGCCTCAAAAATTAATACGGCTGGAGTAATTTTACTGGGCAAATACAGTCCATCATCTGCCAGTGATTACTGCCTTGGATCAAATCATGTTTTACCAACTATGGCATTTGGTAAATCTAAGGCTTCACTATCAGTACTTGATTTTGTAAAATTAGTTAACCATATTACAGTAACAAAAAAAGGACTTTTATCAGTTCAAAAGTACATACGAGAATTAGCATTTGCTGAAGGATTACCAAACCACTACTTTGCTGTAGAGGAGAGATTGAGAAATTGACTGATTGGCTTGTGGAAGTAATGAAGAAAATTTCATTGATTGAAAAATACACTGTACCCGCTGAAAGTAACTTTGTTAAATTGGATGCAAACGAAAACCTTGTCTTAGACAGGGATTTTCTAACCAAAATTACAATTAATAGTTTAAAAAAAACTGACTTGAGAAAATATCCAATTGAGCTGTATGAACGGTTGTATAAAAAACTATCAGATTACCTGGATGTTAATATTGGTTCACTGGTGCTAGGAAGTGGTTCTGACCAAATAATAGATTTACTTTTAACTTTAATTGGTGGTGGAAGAAGGTTGACTTCCATATACCCAACATTTTCATATTTTAAGACAAGATGCCAACTGCACGGAATAGAAGTATCTGAATTAAAGTTATCTTCTATTGATAACAGTTTTGACTCTGAGAAATTTATTGAGGATGGAAAAAAATCTCATGCAGCATACCTGTGCTCACCTAATAATCCAACTGGAAATCAATTTGAAAAATCAGAAATTCTACGTATTGTCAATTCCTTGAAAAATACATTAGTAATAGTAGACGAAGCATATGTAGAATTTGCAAAATATTCATTGATAAAGTATGTAAACAAATATCCAAACCTTGTGGTTCTTCGTACTTTTTCAAAAGGGCTAGCTCTTGCCGGTGCAAGGATAGGTTATATGGTTGCAAATGAAAAACTTGCAGATTTGTTTAAGAATAGAATCCAGTTACCTTATGCAGTAAACAGCCTATCACTTGCGATTGCAATTTCATTAATCTCTAATCGTAAAAAGGTGGAAAAGAGCATAACTCTGATAAAAGATGAAAGGGACAGAATGTATCAATGTCTATCAAAAATTAGTAAAATAAATGTTTACAAGTCTGATGCAAATTTTCTGTTCGTAAGATGCAACAAAAATTATGATAGAATTATTGAGGCATTGGAAAATTCAAAAATATTGGTAAAAGGGTTGGGCAATATTGATAGCTACGGAAATTGCATTAGGATAACGGTTGGTACAAAAAAAGTGAACGACAAGATTTTGTCGATATTTAACAATATTCAATAGATAAAAATAGATTTGATTAGAATGAATCAAGATACATGCATTGTTTTTGATATAGATGGTGTGTTGATTGATACGAGAAAGTCCTACAATGAATCAATTAAACAAACAGTTCAGTATCTAGTTAAACATGTCAATCCAAATATTGGTAATGTAGAATCAGTGGTAACAGATGATATGATATTTAATTTCCGTAAATCGGGAATGTTTAACAACGATACTGACACAACGTATGCCTTTATTCTCAGCATCGTATGTGGACCTCCAAAAATTTCTGACCTAAATATTTTTCTAGAAAAAATCACAGCAAATGCAACTACAAACGGTATAAAATCAGTGGAGAAATTTCTCTTAGATTACTCCAATGACAAAGACAAGACAATAGAGACAATGAGAGTCCTAAATTACCCAGGAGCCATTCAGAGCAGTATAGTAGCACGAGTCTTTGACGAATATTTTTACGGACCTTACCTATTTAAAAAACAACACAACTCTGAACCCCAGTATTATTTTGGCGCCCCGCTCATAGAAAACGACGTGTTATTGGTGGATGATTTAACTATTAAAAAAATATCCGTCCTTTTTGATAAGAGGGTAGGTATTGTTTCGGGTAGAAGTAAGGTGGCTGCAAATTATTCATTGAATCGGTTGTATGAGTATTTTGATGCAGATGCATCAATTTTTTTGGAAGATGAAAAAAGAGAGATGGGCAAACCCAACCCTTTGGCATTAATAAAATCCATCACCAAAATGGGGGTCTCTAATGCTTTTTATGTTGGCGATTCAGCAGAGGATATGTTCATGGTATTTAAGGCAAGAGAAAAATCGCATCTAGATGTACAATTAATTGGAATATGTCCATCCAACTCTAGGGCTAACCAAATAAGAAAACTATTCAAGGAAAATGGAACTTCTTTGATAGCACACGATGTTAACGAGTTACCGAACATATTAAATAAAGTTAAGACCCAATTTTAGATACCAATTGTCAGATAGTGATAAGCTTAGGACTGCATCGCTGAGCAGAAGTACTTCTGAAACAACAATAACATTGAAAATTAACCTGGATGGCGAAGGAAATGCTCAAATCTCAAGTGGCATGAAATTTCTAGACCATCTAATAACAACATTCTGTAAATACAGTCTGGTTGACATCGAGGCTGATGTAAAGTCAAATGACTCGATAATACATCATTTGATAGAAGATATTGCTATATGCATTGGTCAGGGATTGGATAAGGCGCTAGGTAATAGAGCCAGGATAATGAGATTTGGTTATGCTATAGTTCCGATGGATGACTCGAGGAGCAATTCGGCAATTGACCTGGTAAAAAGACAATTCTCCAAGTTTGAACTAAAATTAGAAAGAAATGAAGTAGAGGGTATTGCAAAGGAGGATTTAGAACACTTTTTTAGATCTTTGCTGCAAAATCTTGTCGCCTGTACACACATATTAGTAGAATATGGAAAAGACGATCATCACAAGTTGGAATCTGCCATCAAAAGTTTTGCCATTGCTTTTAGAAATGCCGCAGCCATTGACCCAAGAAGGAAAGGACTCCCAACTACTAAAGACATGATGTAGATGACAAGAATAGCTATTTTCGATTTTGGTGCAGGCAATTTATTTAGTTTGCACCAATCACTGCTAAGAAATGGTGCACAAAGCGTAGAGATAATCCGGACTTTAGATAGTTTGGAAAAATATGATGGACTGGTATTACCGGGTGTTGGTAATTTTGATAGTGCTATTAGCTCAATGCAAAAGGATGCATTAATGCTAAATACTGCTGTTAATGACGGGTTACCGGTACTTGGAATTTGTTTGGGCCTTGAGATGTTATTTAACAAAAGTGAAGAAGGAATCTTAGACGGACTAAAAGTGTTAGAAGGAGAAGTATTGATGCTCCCAAGGAAGATGGTAAAGGTTCCCCATATGGGCTGGAACAACTTGAGGATTGTAATGACAAATAGCAATTTGCTAAAAGGTATCCCACAAGATTCGTGGGTGTATTTTGTACATTCATATCATATTGAGCCCAAGGACGAAAAACTTGTCGCAGCAACAACTGATTACGGCTCAAAATTGCCAGTCGTAGTTGAGCGATCCAATCTATTTGGAACCCAGTTTCACCCTGAAAAGTCAGGAAAAATTGGTGCTCAAATAATGAAAAATTTTGTCAATGTTTGTGAAAAAAACTAATGAAGGTATTAGCGGCTATAGATATAATGAACGGTGACGTAGTAAGATTAACAAAAGGGGACCAATCGACCAAAAAAGTATATAGCAATGATCCCGTTCAGGTGGCCCGAAAATGGGAAAAGGATGGAGCGGACATGTTGCATATTATTGATCTTGATGCTGCTTTTGGTAATGAAACTAACAACTTGTCTTTAATAACAGAGATACTAAAGTCGGTAAATATTCCCGTTCAAATTGGAGGTGGAATTCGTAATGCAGAAAAATTTGAAAATGTTGCTAAAATGGGATTTTCAAAAATAGTGATTGGTACCATGGCCTATCGTAATATTGATGTGTTGCGCATTTTGAGCAAGAAATACAGCGACAAGATAGTCATTTCTCTTGATGAGATTAACGGAAAGGTAATGATAGAGGGCTGGCAATCAGCTTCGGATTTTAAGATTGAAGACGCGATAATCAAGTTCAACAAGATAGGAATAAACATTTTCCTCCTTACTAGCATTATAAAAGACGGGACCCTTTTGGGACCAGATATTGTTACTTTAAGTAGCATTAATACAGATCGTAAATCAAAGATAATAGCTAGCGGTGGAATTTCAAGTATGTTTGACGTGTTAAGGGTTAGATCTATTGGTTGTGATAGTGTTATACTTGGCAAGGCATTGTATGAAGATAGATTGGATATTAAAAAGGTGAAAGCAATAGCATAATGCCACTTTCAAAGAGAATAATTCCATGTCTTGACGTTGACAATGGTAGAGTAGTGAAAGGAATAAAGTTTAGAGGTGTCAAAGATGCCGGCGATCCTGTTGAACTTGCGAAAAAATACAGTGATCAAGGAGCTGATGAACTTGTTTTCTTAGACATAACGGCCTCAAAACAAGACAGAGAGATAATGAAGAGTATGGTAAAGAAAGTGGCCAGTGTTATTGACATACCATTTACAGTGGGAGGCGGAATCAAGACGCTTGCAGATGCGCGCGAAATTCTTCTTAATGGTGCAGACAAGGTTTCAATCAATACTGCTTCGGTCATAAATCCCGAACTGGTAACAGAACTAATGAAAATTTTTGGAAGACAATGTGTTGTTGTGGCAATAGATGTCAAGCGAAATTACGGAACTGATGATAAACATACTGCAACATCTGGACCTGACAAGGACAAGGATTACTATTTTGAGGTAATGATATATGGAGGATCTAAGGGAACTGGTATTGATGCAATTCAGTGGGCAAAGAAGGTAGAAGAGCTTGGGGCTGGAGAAATTCTGCTTACAAGCATAGATGCAGATGGTACTAAAAATGGTTACGATATCGAATTGACAAATATAATTTGCAATAGTGTGAGAATTCCGGTTATTGCCTCAGGAGGTTGTGGTTCATCAGAACACATGGTGGAGGTTTTTAACAAGACTGACGTTGACGCTGTACTTGCAGCTTCAATTTTTCATTATGACAATTTAACTCTAGGAAAAGTCAAGATAAATTTGGCCCAGAAGGGTATTCAAACCAGATTATGAACTTGATTTATTCTAAAGTTTCTCTGCAAGTAACCAAAGTAAAAGATGAGATTTTTCCAATTAACGCAGAGTAAGGGCAAAAATAAATATTCCCGCTAACATCTCGATCGTCAATAAATAATCCTTGATAATCTTTATCTTACTTGCTTTTACCTTTCTAAATCCTCTAATTATATGTTGATCTCGAATAGTAACAAGAGCATACAATCTGGTCAAGGCCATCAAGAAACTTATTACCAGATATACTGGTAGTATGACAAGGTCCTTGGGATTACGCCGCAGATGTGGAATTATTTTGATGGTTCTTCCTACAAGCCATAATATGATGATAGAAATTGCCAATCCCCATTGGTTTTCAATAATAGCAATTGACAGAAAAATGGGACCAAGCAGAAGTGTAAATACAGAAATAAAACGGTCTATCATTGAGAACGCAAGATATGGACATTTCCATACCCATCCGCTCCAAAGACTCTGAAAGTCAGAATTATGACTGTTTCTTGCCCATCTAATTCGTTGCCTGATAAATTGGTCAAAACCGGGCGCAGCAGATGAATAGATTACTGCAGAACTTTGATAATATGTCTTCCATCCCTCTTGTTGGACAAGTCTTGTAAAACATTTATCTTCACCAGATTCTTTCTTCCTGCCAAGTATAACTTCATTTAAGAAATATTTGATTTTAGGTTCCAGAATTTGCCTTCGATAAAGTGCTGTTTTTCCGCTCAGGCAGGAAAGTGCTCTCCCTCCAGCAGTTTGTGCAGGCATATCATAATAGTTTCGCATATCCCAGAAAATATCTGTCATCTTCTGCCAGATTGTTCTTCTTTCAATTGGGTGATATCGGGGCGTGACTCCGCCGATTTTTGAATCTACTTTGAATGGACGTAACGCGTTTTCCAAGAAATTAGTATCCCACATTGTGTCGCTGTCAGTCAAGGCAAGGATCTTACCTTTGGATTCTGAAATACCGTCAGCTAAAGCAGGTCTCTTGCCAGGTTTTGAAGTTATAATTAACTTGAGATTACTCTTACCCTGTTGAAATTCTTTAAACTCGGTTATGCAATCTGTATCTGATTTGTCAATGACAGCAATTATTTCATATGGATTATTTTTCCACCATGATTCAAGAGATCGCTTAAAGATTTTCTTATCTTCATGATATACTGGTATAATTACAGATACACTAAGATCAGATGAGCTTGTCAAATTCTTAATTGATTGAGGCGTTATAGGAGAATAAAGTGTAGCAACTACTTTTTTAATTAACCATATTGTCCATCGCCAAGTCCCAATAATACCCAGGGGTACTATTAGCCAATAACTAGACAGCCAACTGGGAAAGAAATTCCTAGCTATATAATTTTGCAAACCGTTGATTTGATAAATAATATCGTTAATGTCAAACCAGAGTGGGGAGAAAATCAGTGAAACCGCAAATGCGATTAGTATAAGATCAAAAATTATGTTGCCAAAAATCCCGGAATTTTTACGTTGGATTTGGCCATTATAGGATTCCACAATTTTAAGTCGATTGCAATATTATTTATTAGTAACTTTTATTATTCCATAGAAGTTAATGACGTAAGATGGTTACTGTCAAATTTTACTGTATTTCTTACTTGAAAATCAAAAGGAATTATATAAATATGATTAATTATAATGCCCCTATAATAAAGAGGGATTTTGCACGAGTAAGATAAGCATTGTTGGTTCCGGTGTGGTAGGAAGTGCAACGGGCCAGGGATTTCACAAATTAGGTCACGAAGTAGTTTTCTATGACATTTCAAAGGAAAGGCTGAGAACATTAAAGTCAAATGGATTCGATGTAGCTGACGATTTGGGTGACGCATTATCACAAGCAGATATCGCATTTGTTTGTGTAAACACTCCCACTCACAATTCGCAACAGGACCTTTCACAGATACTTTCTGCACTATATCAGCTAGCAAACTATCTAAATACAACAACCAAGCGCCATTTGCTGGTTTTCAGAAGCACCATGTTGCCTGGTACTATGCGCAGTGTAGTGTTAAATTATCTTGAAAAGAATTGCACAAAAAAGAGAGGTGTTGACTATGAAATCGCATATAATCCAGAATTTCTGAGACAAAATTCAGCGCTTGATGACTTTTTCAAGCCAGATAGAGTAATTATCGGAGAGGAAGGCGGTAATGATTTGACAAAATTATTGGTCGAATTATACCAACCATTAACAAAACACATAATCAATACATCATTTGAGGCAGCAGAGCTAATCAAGTATGCATCTAATTGCTTTTTGTCATTAAAGATTTCATTTTTCAATGAAGTAGGTTTGATTTGCAAACACTTGGGAATAGATGACAAAGTTGTAAGTTTGGGTGTATCTTTGGACAAGAGAATTGGCAAGTATGGTACTGAATTTGGTAGACCCTTTGATGGAATGTGTCTTCCAAAAGACACTCAGGCACTAGCCTCATTCATAAAGGAAAATAGGATTGAACCAGACTTGCTAGAAGTGGTATTAAATATTAACAAAAAGATAGAAGATCTAACTACCACAAGACAACTAGTTTCTGGTGCTAGAGAAACTCATTCTTAATACCCGAAACTTTACTCTTAAATTTATATTGGGAGCAAAGTTTTTCATTTTTTAATGAAATTGTCTACTTTTGGGATTTCATTTGTTTTTTTATTAATTCTAAATGTTGCAACAATATCTAGTCTAAATCCTAACCTAAACTTTAATTCAAATCCAGCGTATGCTCAGGGGACAAACTCTCAACAATTGATTGGAGTAAATATGTTAGGCTATTACACAAGTTTACCTCAAACACGTGATTTTAAGAATCCATTCCCTGATAACTACTATGATCAGAGTTTTAAGATAATAAAAGATGGTGGAATGAACCACATCAGGTACGTGTATTATTGGGAATCTTATGTGAAGAATCCTACTGCGTTCATTAATGAATTGAAATTTGCAGCAACTCTTGCTGACAAATATGGTTTGAAAATAATTTATGATAATCACCAATTCCATACTTCATCGTGGCTTAATCCTCAAAGAGGAACAGGATTTCCAAATTTTTTGTTTCAAAATAATTCAGAGTATGCATATGGAAGCGGAGGAGGCCCTAAATATCCGTCAGCAATAGCATGGTGGACGCACTGGTGGAATAAAGAAATAACAGACGTAAATGGTACTGACGGATGGACTTTGCAATCTCAATTCTTAAAGAAAGTAGTCAGTACTGTTGATAGTCATCCTAGTACTGTAGGTTATGAAATATTAAGTGAACCACAGGTGCACAGCGTAGATCAATGGGATAAAGTAGGAAAATACAATACATTTTTGGCTGATGAGTTAAGAAAGGTAACGAAAAAAGCCATAGTGTACAGTATGAGTATTCCTGTTGATCTGAAAAGTAACATAGGAGTTAACGCAACAAATCTTGCAAAAATGACACCTGCAAATAAGACAAACACTATATTCAAATTTAGTATATACGGACTGCCTTCACCGGGAAGCTACCAAGAAGAAAGACTCAACATGTTCATTGCAGCCGGAAATCTTTCAGGAGTTCCGGTTTACATTGGAGAGTGGAATAACGTGGACAGAGATAAAGTAATCAACGAAGAGGGGGATTTTGTCTATGAGATAAATCCAGAACAAAGTGATATCACTCCTTCAGATACTACTGCGATTTTAAAGAAATTCAATCAAATTGATCCATACGGATGGGCATTTTGGTATTGGAATTTTAGGCCACATAGAGTCGAGAACTTTAATCTAGTGACAAGTGATCCCACCGGGAATTTGATTCCCACAAAGTATTTTGACATTCTCAAAAATGCAATTCAATCAGTCAAATCTGGTAAAGGATCCAAATAACCTAATTTGCTTGTGACAATCATGCCTCAAGCCTCAAGCGTCAAACCTCTTCTTCATGGTAACAAAGGCACAAACTGACAAAAGGAACAGAGAAAGAAAATATTTTTTTTGATTTTTAGTTGGCTTTGACCCAGGACTAGCCATGTAGAGCAGTTTCCATAAGGTTTAATTCATGCATAAATGCCATAATTAACGATAAAGAAGCTAATTGAATTTGCAATTACGATTAAGAGAAGGAACCAAACTGCGGTCGTTAATATTTATCCTAATTCCTCTAGTTCTTTCTACTTACACTCATCTTTGGAATCCTACAGGATTTCCCTCCTTACATACGGATGAGGGGCATTACCTAAGAAAGTCAATTTCCACTGAAACAGGTCAGGGATTACAACCTCAGGACAGATATCGTGCCCCATATTTTGGGCAGATGTTTCTTGCAGGTATTTTTAGCATTATCAATTACCCTAGCGTAGAAGTGATAGGTAATAGTAATCCTGTTGAGCAACTATACCTAATCCCCCGTGTAATTATGGGGATATTGGCAGTAGCTGATACTTTTCTGTTGTATCGAATCACAGAATATAGGTATGGCAGAAATGTCGCAATTATTGCCTCTGTATTGTTTGCTGTCATGCCATTTACCTGGCTTACTAGGAGAATATTCCTCGAGTCAATTCAGCTGCCTTTTATTTTAACGTCAATACTGCTTATTCTAAATCTTGGGCGAGGACACCAACAAACAACATCTCACCAGCAGCAGCTACAACCACAAACGCAACCAGAAAAGAACAAGCCTGTTGCAGACCATCAATTCCAATATGCCAAGTTTACGCTCATAATTTCCGGAATTTTTCTAGGACTAGGTATTTTTACAAAGATACCTGCATTTACAATAATTCCACTTGGAATCGTTATGATATACGCCATTACCAGGAAAAAGAGATACATGGTAGTTTGGTTAATTCCAGTTCTTTTGGTTCCAATGATGTGGCCGCTTCACGCCATGCTAACTGGAGATTGGGATGATTGGATTAATGGTGTTCGTTACCAAGTTAGCAGAGACAGGCCATTGATAAATACCATAAATACATTTTTTGAGATAGACCCTGTGCTTTTCGTATTGGGAATGGGTGGTCTGGTATATGCCGCCATTAAAAAAGACTACTTTATTTTGATGTGGGCAATTCCTGTATTTGTATTCCTACAGGCAATAGGTTATGTTTCTTCATTTCATTTGATTCTCTTATTGCCCCCATTTTGCGTTGCAGGAGCAAACATGATTGAAAAAATCGGAAAGAATATTTCAAACATTAGAGTGAAAAACATGCTACCGTACATTAGAATAGCGGTAATCGGAATATTTGGTATCTGCAGCATAACCATGTTGATTACTTTGAACATAAATACAACCTATTATCAGGCTCTTGCCTTTGTTCTTACTAATTTACCTGACGGCAATACCAATTCTTCTGCGCTAAACCCTGCAAACAAGGTAACATTAATTGGCAATCCTCAGTATTTCTGGATCCCAGAATTTGTTTTCAACAAAACATTTGATGCCAAGAACTTTTACAGCAAGACTCCATTTAAGACGGACAAATACATGATGATAATTGACAGTGGATTTGTCAAAATCCTCAACGGAGATAATACATCAAGATTAAATTTGGCCTACAACGCCACCCATAATCTAGCCAGATTTGAGCAAAACTTTACGGGAGGAATTGACCTCAATAAATATCCGTATACCAATTTAAGATTGAGCCCAGAAACACGCTTTATCGAACTTAGATCCAACTATTAGCATTATCAAATTTTTCCCAAACATTTTATTTGAGCATTTAGGTTTATTTCACGTCATTAAATGCGAATACTTTTGTTACACTCTGATTTTATAGAATATCAACCAATATCAAAGGAGATAGATTCAGCAGAAGAAATTCCTTCAACATCTAGTAAAAAAATTAATGATGTCATAGTGGCATTAATTGCGGTTGAAAAAGACGATGATGAGTCGATAATTGATGATGTTTGTAAGGAACTAAAAACTTATAGCGAGACGATAAAATGCGATAATATTCTAGTATATCCATATGCTCACCTCAGCTCTGACCTGGCTAACCCTGTGGCAGCGCAGGCACTCATAATTTCTGTCGAAAAAAAGGCAAAAGGTCTATTTAGCATAGTAAATAGAGCGCCGTTTGGTTGGACAAAGTCATTTAATGTAAAAATAAAGGGGCATCCTCTAGCAGAACATGCAAAAACAATCCAAAAAAATTCTGACGGATCCAAAAATAAGGTTACCGGAGCTGATACTGAATCAGTTGCATTAAAATCAGAAGATTCTATCAACTCGACATTTTATGTATTAGAAACGGAGGGAAATATGATCCCAATAGGTGAATATAGTTTTGACAAGAAAAATGCCTTTAGCAAATTAGCCGATTATGAGTTATCCAAAAAGAGAACAGTATCTGAAATACCGCCTCATGTAAAACTTATGAAAAGACTAGCACTAGCCGACTACGAACCTTCCTCAGACGGAGGAAATATGCGATACTATCCGAAAGGACGTTTAATGAAATCTTTGATAGAGACGTATGTTACTAAAATGATACACGAATATGGGGGAATAGAAGTCGAAACACCGGTAATGTATGATTCCAATCATCCTTCAATTCACAGTTATTTTAACAGATTTCCGGCCAGACAATATAGCATACAGTCAGACAACAAACAACTTTTCCTAAGGTTTGCTGCATGTTTTGGTCAATTTCTAATGGCCAAGGATTTTCAAATTTCATACAAACAATTACCATTAAAACTCTATGAATTAACGAGATATTCATTTAGAAGAGAAAAGAGCGGAGAGCTGGTAGGTCTAAGAAGACTTAGAGCGTTTAGCATGCCAGATTGTCATGCATTTTGCAAAGATATTGACCAGGCAAAAGAAGAGTTTGTGAAGAGATTTGAATTATCACTAAACGTAATGGAAGGTCTTGGTATCTCACCAAAAGACGATGTGGATATGGTTATTCGATTTACTTCAGATTTCTATGAACAAAATAAAGAGTTCATAAAAGAATTTGCGGCAAGAATGAAGAAACCAATTCTTGTAGAAATTTGGAAAGAAAGATTCTTTTATTTTATTGTAAAATGGGAATTTAATTTCGTAGACAGTATGGGAAAAGCTGCTGCGTTGTCAACAGACCAAATAGACGTTGAAAATGGCGAAAGATACAACATTGAATTTGTTGACACTGATGGTGAGAAGAAATATCCAATTATTTTACACAACTCTCCGAGTGGTGCTGTTGAGCGTGTAATATTTGCATTACTAGAAAAATCCGACAGGGATGCTACAGGGGGTAAAGTCCCGGCCTTGCCATTGTGGTTATCACATACACAGGTGAGGATTATTCCGGTTGCATCAAAGCATTTAGAATTCAGCCAAAAAATTTTAAGTCAATTGGACACAAATAATATCAGGGCAGACATCGACGATAGAGAACTTTCGGTAGCAAAAAAAATCCGAGATGCCGAATCTGAGTGGATTCATTTCATTATTGTGGTTGGAGATAAAGAAGTAGATGGTGGAGAATTGATGGTTAGAGAAAGATCATCAAAGTCTCAATATGGTATCATCCTAGAAGATCTGATTAAAAACATAAAGATTCAAGTTTCAGACAAGCCATTTCTGCCGCTAAATTTGCCCAGCTACCTGTCCAAACGACCTATAATCATGGCTTGATTGGATTTAGCAATCACGCCTAATAGGCTATTGACTCTAATGTTTTTATATTTCGTAACTAGATCCCTTTCAAATGGGAAGAGTAGACAAAGGCGAAAGGTGTAGCGTAAGTGGTTGCGAAAATCCAGCTGAAAGGTCCATTAGTGGAAGTAAGGCCAGTATGGCTTCAGATCTGCAAGTAAATACGTCAAGCAAGAGAGTCTATTTGTGCAGGCCACATTACAAAGAATGGAAAAAGGCAACCAAGGAAGATAGAGAAAACGAAAGAGCCAGATGGGGCTAATTAATCAGAGATATAGAATCTGAAAATGCAAATACCCATCTATTCAAAAATAAAAAGCTAAGCTAGACGTATTTTCTAGGAATTATTCTCAAAAGGGTTTGTGTAGCAAGTGCACCCTCTCTGTAATCATCGTTTTTAAGCGAAACTTCCACCAGGTCCATTCCTACCAAGTTTGCTGAATCGTCAATGCTTTTAATTATCTTTAGTATTTCAAATGGATCCAATCCAAATGGCTCTGGTGTTCCTGTGCAGGGAACATAAGGCAAGTCGTAAACATCTATATCAAATGAGACGTAGATGTTTCTATTAGAAGTAGCGTTTGTGATATATTTAGTTACATTATCTATATTGTTTTTTATTTCCCATGGATCAAATGTAACAATACCATTTTTTTCTGCAATCTTATTTTCTTCCTCGTCGGTCTGTCTGATACCGATTTGTATTATATTTTCACCATTGATATAACCTTCATCTAAGAGCCTATAGAATGGAGTGGTATGGCAGAGTTTCAATCCCTCGTATTCAGGTTTTAAATCGCGATGCGCATCAAAGTGAATCAATAAAGGCTTGCATTGAGAAAGACCTTTGAAACAAAAATACGTGATAGTATGTTCGCCTCCCAGCATAAATGGCTTCTTTTTTGTTCGTTCAAGTTCACTTACCAGTGTGGGAATTTTGTCATCAAGATAGGTAAAGACCGAATCAATATTACCATCATCGTGGGGAATTTTGATATCCCCTAGGTCAAAGATTTTTGCAACATCCCTGATATCTTTTTTCTCATCATAAACATATGTTTCAATTTGACGAGCAGAAGTACTCCTAATGGCTTGCGGACCAAGACTGGTTCCCTTACCAAATGATGTGGTTAGCTCTAATGGAATACCGAAAAATACAATATTTGCTTCATTAAATGTAGTTTTAACATCGATATCACCAAAGGAACAGCCAGCTTCAGTCCACTCCGGAGTAATAAAGTAAGAATCCAAAAGATCTAGAATATTTGTCAATTTGGCCGATTTGATGATGGGATCTTGGTATTTTTGTTTCTGTAAATTGATGATGATAACAATTCTAATTTGACCAGAACAATTCATCCAGGTTGCTTTGTCTTGGTTTACCAATTATGGATTTGAAATTTACGTCTAGGGCTGTCAATAGCTGATCAAAAGTAGTCTCCATCGCCTCTAAATATTTTTCAGTATCTATTTCTTTATGGGTTGCTAATTCAACTGGCTTTACCCCTTCAGCAGTCTTTGTTTTTACATAAGAGATAATGTCACCTGCTTTTATTTCTCTACCATTCTCAGAAAATTGCATCGCAGCCTTTATGTGCTGAGGAACACCTTTGATTGAATTCGTATAGGTATCACGGCCGTCAATCGATGTTATTTTAACTGATTCATTTGTCCTTTTGCCATATTTTTCTGGAGATTTGTTTATCATAACATTAAAGGAAAGTTCCTCCAAAGGATATTTGTCTGTCTCTAATTTTTTTGCGCTGTCTTTAATAAGCTCTTTAATTTTTTCTCTAGCAGTGCCAAAGTCTTTTTCTGTGTTGACTTTACCCAGTATTTCTAGCGTACTGTAAAAAGCACTTCTAATAAAAGCAGGCGTGTGAGACTTTTTGCCAGTAAGTCCCTTTACATCAACTGTTCCATCTTTCAGGACACCCAGGTAATTTTTCTTGAGATTATTAAATACAACATAGCGATATTCCTTGTCAAGTTCAAGATCTACTCCCTCATTGGCTTTTGCCCATTTTGAAATTTCTTCGACCTTTCCTTCAGAAGGATTTCGCAAAAACAATGAATCAGTATCTCCGTATACCACCTCTATACCGGACTCTTTGCATTTCTGTATTGTTTTAGTAATAATACTTCGTCCAATGGCCGCCGTGGCATCGGCAACTGGCAGGCAGTAGAGTGGAAATATTTCAGCTCCCATAACACCATAACTTGCGTTTAGGATTACTTTAATTGCTTGACTTACAACCGTGTATAGTTGACGTTCCTCTGGTGAGATTGTTTTATCTTTTGATAATTGTTTATAGTAGTTAACTCGAAGGTCTCTTAGTGAGCCTATTAGAAGGGAGGTAATTCCTTTCTTCTGATTGCAAGTCCAGTAATCAGTATCAGGAATTTTTTGTTTGGGATCTTGCCTGCATGATTCATGAGGACAGTTTACTGTTTCGTACGATAAATTATGGACCTTTATGATGCTAGGATATAGGCTGGCAAAGTCAAGCACTGAGACATTGAAGTGGATTCCAGGCGTAGGCTCTACTACGAGGCCCCCCCTGTACTTTTTTTCTTTAATGATTGCTGACGAAGAGGCTTGCCCTTTGAACCGCAGCTCTTCACTATGAGGAATCAGAGCGTTAATCTTTCTATGTTCATAGAACAACATCCCCCTTATCCACTGGTTTACACCCACTCTGGAGAGATCTTCAACAGAAAGTCGAGATATCCGAGCAATGACAAACAGTAGTTTGAGTAAGAGATTGTCATTGAAGCTTGTTAGTCTAAATGTTAATTCAGTATCCTTAAGACAATATTGAGCCAGCTTCTGAATAGGAAGATCGCCTATGTTTCCATCAAATTCGATTTTAGTATCATTAAGAAGAGCTTCTGCTATTGCATTGAGCCTGAATTCCGAATATTTATGACTAAAGGCGTAAATTTGTATAGACCTATTTTGGAATGTCCTAAATAAATCAATATGAACTCCATGTTTTACTTGAGCTGGTTCTGTCTGGATTCCTTTCTTTACGAATGTATCCTTCTTTACCACGAGAGGTATTTCTTCTTTTGGTATTATGCTATGGTTTACAGGATCAATTTCCGGATCTTGAGATCTTTCATAAAGGTATGGTATATCAAAATCATCACCATTAAAGGTAACTAAAACACTATATGACCAGATTACCTTGAATGTTTTTTCTAAAAGCTCTTTTTCCGTCTTGCACATTTCTGCTTCTGGGATTAACGGTGTTCCGTCGTTGGGATTTTTGTCTTGGTCAAGAAGAAATACTTTACGAAATCCATCATTTGAAACAATTCCAACTGCTGTAATTTTTCTGTCGTGTTCTCGCGGAACTGGCATTCGTCCCTCTTCTGAATCTACTTCGATATCAAGGGCTATTCTTTTCATTTCAGGTATTGGCTGATTGAGCAAATCCGCCCATTCTCGCACATACTCTCTATACTTGTCATTTCTTGCCTCTTTGCTTTCGAGTATCTTATCCCATAGAAAATTCTTAAGGGCATTGTGTACTATTTCAGACATTGAATAAGGGTCTTGTACTATTTGGTCTCCTTTTCTAGTATAGTATGAACCTGGAATTAATCTAGTATCGTAGAGGTAATTTTCATGATATTTGATATTGGCTTCCCAAACATCGAGTTTTTCTCTGATGCCACCCTTTCCACCAATGGATAGAGGGTCAGGAGCAATTATTTTTATTGCTTGGATTTCTTTGTCTAACATAAGATCTAATTTTGGTATTATTTTTAACTGGAATTTCTTTTCAGTTGCTGCGATTTCTTCCGCTCTTTCCTTGTTTTCCAATTTGGTATAACAATAGGGTTTATGATCTGTCTTATCTTGCCAAAAGTATATCACGTGCAATGTAGGATCGTAAAATTTCAGTTGAACCTTTTGATTTTCACCAGAATAAATAGCTGATATTAACATGACACGAGTATTTTCGGGAAGCTCCTTCCAATAGCTTAGATTCTGTTTATCATTTTGAAGAAGGGGCGATTGATCCATTTGATTCACTGGGGTAGTTTCAAATATAAAAAAAGGATAATTATCTTTTGCTACTGACAACCAAAATTTTGCAATCTACAATGTTTGCTGTCTAGATTGTTATTGTATTGCTACGTCTTTCTTTTCTTTTGATAGCAAAAATGCCTATAACGTATAGAGCAATCATGGGTAGAGCAACAAACCACATTGTTACACCGCTTCCATCAGGTGTTATTACAGCACCAAAGATTGTAATGATTATTATCGCATACCTAAAGTTTTTTTGCCAAAACTTTGAACCTGTCAGACCACCCAAAGATAGTGCATACATTAATACCGGAAGCTGAAAGGCAATGCCAAAACCCAATATGAATTGGAGTACAAATGTAATAAAATCATTGACCGTAAGAAATGTCTCAGCACCTATTGATTCCCCATACTTGTAGAGAAAGTTGAGTGTGAATGGGATTACAAGAATGTATGAGAACACAACACCGAAAATGAATAATACAAAGATTGGCAAGATTATTTGCAGGATATTTAATTTTGAAAATGGGGATTTGCTTTTTTTATCCTGATCTATCATAGACTCATTTTGTATATCAGTAGAATCTTGATCGTCTGATGGTGCATTCCTGTCTTTGGTTTTTCTATTGATTAATACTTGATCAAATGCCGGGGAAAAGAACCCAAATATTTCCCTGATTACAACTGGAAGAGAACAAATCAAGCCTATTAGCAAGGAAATATGAACCTGTGCAAAGAACACTTGACCGGGAGCTGTTTGAATAAGCTTTACCTCAGGCGGAAGTAGCGTATCCTTCATGAAAGCTGTCAGCTGTAGGGCTACGTTGTTAAATGGATCTGGATACGGATAGTATATCATCAAATGATTATGATGGCCTGCTATATCGAGAGAAGGAAGTTCAATCGGTAATACTGCCGCCTTTATGCCAAAACTCATTGCAAAAATAGTAAGTATAGCGATGCAAATTACGATATGAATCATTCTGATTCGTAATTCATCGATATGTTCAGTTATTGACATTCCAGACGAAGACATTACGGTGTCCGCAATTAGGCAATCAGGTTATAATAATTATGTTGATGCTATGCGAAGGCCTCTCGGGGTAATGAATAGCCTTATGATGCTATTTGCCACTATAGTATTATATCTAAATCCTTTTAGAAGGTGAAAACCAACGTCAATACATGCAATATCACAAGGCTTCCATTATTGGTCATGAACGATCTAAAAAGGCGCAGTTAAAGCTATTTGATTATACAGGATATGCCATGCTAACGTACACCACAAAACAAGATAGCAATGGGTTTGCACCTGTCGGCGAAGAAATGCTAGTAGCTAAAATGGAAAGAGACGCTCAGACCATGTTGTTTCTGTGTGATAATGATGGTTACGCCAAGGCCCAATCAAAACCGTTACCAAAAGACAAAGCTGACGAGGCTTTAAAAAAAATGTTAGATGATGGCATCTTGGAATTTAAGGGTCAGTTAAAGACAGTCACGTAATATGAGCTTGAGTGCTCTTGCTAATTATAAAGGATTTGAATTCAATAAACGTAAATTCATAGTATATAGCTCTCACATCGTTACCTTTTCGAATACCATTTAAAGCAAATTATTGCTCAACGTTATGAAATGCCTATGATTATACCATTCCAATAAGGGCATACAAGATTAGATAGCAATCTTTGTTCCGCTTTGAATATTTTTCATTACAAGGTTCCTAATTACTTTGGTGTCTGATTTTATGACCCATGTAGGAATTTTGGATCTCTCTATTACCTTTAATGCAACAATGTCCATAAGATCATAACTTCCTGCCTGAGTGCTCTCAGTATTCAATAGTTCCATGCATTTTTTTATCGTAATTTCTTTGAACATTTTTGCTTTAGGATTTTTGTTAGGATCAGAATCATAAATTCCGTCAACATCTGTTGCATTTAGGAATCTTTCAGCTTTGATTTTTTCGCAAATAAGCGCAGCAGTAGCATTTGTACTCTGACCAGGATGAAGTCCACCACTGACAATAATTTTCCCAGACTCGCAGGCAATACTGATTTCTTCAAGGCTACTGGGTATAACAGGATAAACAGAATTGCCTAGTGCTGCAGACAGTAACATTGCATTTAGCCTCGATATTTCAATACCCATTATGTCAAGACTGCTCTCATCAGAACCCAATGATCTTGCCAAATTAACATAATGCCTTGCTATTATTCCGCCTCCAGAAACTACAATCGGTTGAACCCGGGTTTGCATTTCAAGTAATAGTCGAGCGTATTGCTTTAGCGATTGAGATGTAGTCTTGAAATTAAAAACACTGCCACTTAATTTTATAACTAGAATTTTCTTTTGCTTTGGTGTCTGGGGGCTCTTCATTGCTTTTCTGGTAGCTCCTTATCTAAAACATCCATTGATATTTTTGTAATTTTTTTTCGATCCTTATGGTTGGTATATACCCTAATCATATCAAGATAACCTGTTATTGAATTTACCAAGGGTAGATTAGAAACTGGTTGTTTAAAGAATTCGTCCTCGCTAACAAGAAGAATTGATTTCATTTCTTGCTTGTTTGGCGCAAGTGGCACTAGTGAAATTCCATATGTATCAAGAAAGATTTTTCTCTCATCGATATTAGCCAATCGTGCAATTTCCAATCTTAGCTCTTCAATTTTGTCTCTATTTAGCTTTGTATAATTGTCTCGTTTTCGAATAAATCTCTCATAAACACATTTTAGTAATCTCCTATCCAAATAGTTGGAAATCATTTCTCGAGCAGCTTTGTTATTTTGTGATGATGAAATGCTGCAGATTATACTCTCATCTGTCAGCCTCAGATAATCAGTCAACGTTAATCCTTTTAGATTCAGTGTATCGCTTGAAAGCAAAATAGAGTGCAGTAGCATTACCTCAGCAGACCGAACTGTCTTGTGGAAATAAACTGCCCTGAACATCTCAAAACGCGAAATCATCATTGATTCAAAAGAGTAAAATGACGAGATGTCCAGCGCTAGGCTTTTGCTATCAGTTACCCTGAATGAATTAATAATCCTGTTATAATCGACCTTTCCATACTCCACTCCCGTAAAGAATCCATCTCGGGGTAGATAATCCATCAGATCCGACGAAAGACTTCCTGAAATTATTTCATTTTTGAATTTTATTTTTGAATTACCAAAAGAAATCTCACTTATTGCTTTTGGAGAAAAACCATAATCAGAAAGGATATCGCCTAATTCAGTCTGGCATATTATTTTGTCCCCTAACGTCTCATGATTACCACTGCCTGAAACCTTTAGTGCTTCTTCAAAGAGATGTGAAAAAGGTCCATGGCCAACATCGTGTAGTAGTGATGCTACACGTAGCTCCTGAATTGACTCTTTCTCCATTACCCCCATTGAAAACAGATGTTCTCCTGCCAAGCCTGCTACATGCATGGTTCCCAAAGAGTGTTCAAACCTCGAGTGTTGGGCCCCAGGATACACCAGATGAGCCCCGGCTAATTGCTTTATCCTTCTTAATCGCTGAAAAACATTTGAATCAATAATTTTTTTTTCAAGCTCTGTAAACCTGATAAACTTGTGAATAGGATCGGTTATTTCTCCAACGAATTTCATGCCGGGTAAATAGAATTGAACACTACATTGAATTAAATTTTCACAGTCTTTCTTACTATTCTAAGTACCTGACTATGAACATCATCTACTGATTTTTCGCCGTCAATAACATACCACTTGAATTTTTTTGCAAGAACCCGGTATGTCCTTTTTACTTTGCGAATTAACTCACGGTCTTTTTCAAAGGTATCAATAACACGATTTTTAGATCTGCTCACCATCGTATCAGATTTGATATCTATAACGATTACGAGATCTGCTTTTGGTAGTCCTTCATCCAACGATAGTAACCAGTCTAGATTCAATCCTTTTGAGACGCCATAAACCAGATTGGATTGGTAGTATCTGTTCATGATAATTGTGGTTCCTTTACTGATTATTTTGTCTATTTCGGTCTTTTTCTCCCATCTGTTTGCAGATAAAAGCATCATTTTAACCTCATCTGAGTATACTCTTTTTCCGTCAAGGAATTTCTTTATTTCTTTACCAATTGGAGTAGTATAATCGGGGAAATCAATTTTAACGGATTTGTTTTTGAATTTATTTGTTAGTAGACTTGCCTGTGTTGTTTTTCCTGCCTTGTCAATTCCTTCTATTACAATTATCTTACCCTTACGCAAACACTAAGTTTGAAATAAATCATAAATAAAAAGTATGTTAAAAGAATCATAAGACAATGATAACCCATCGTCTGACGAAACGAAACTGTAAAAATTAATTGTTATGTTTATGATTACTTTAGAATAGACTCACCAAATCTAGCTTCCCTATAATCAGATTATTTTATTCACTCATTGCAAGTAAAACAGTTCAGCTTCAGATTGTTTGAAGATTAACCACAATCGATATTGCCTTCAAAAGTTCCTTTCCAACCTGTGTCGGCTCGAACTTGGATTTTTCCGTTATTACCGCAATCGCCATGAATTGAAATATTGGCCTTTTTATCCAATCCACAAATATTACTTGTCGTCTCTTTACCCTCTAAATCGTAGTTTTTCTTGTCTATTTTTCCAGAATCAAGGAAACCGCCATTGCTTGTCTTGTCGTCAGAAGAGCCATCTAAAACTACTTCCCAACTTCCAAAGAGAGGCAAATCGCTCAAAAACGCACTAAATGAAAGTTCACCCTTTTCTGACTTGCCATCAGGACAGTTGATTGTGCCATCACCATTCCCAGATGTTCCCAGTCCACCTAATCCATGTGCCACGTGAGAGGTATGAGCGACTGTAGCGGCAGAAAATAAGGTAATTATAAAAAGTAGCATTACATTCACTCTAAATCCGCCCTCCAAATTCATCATTTTGTGTGCAGTTCAAATAATTTATATATTATGTAGAGTGGCACCAGATCATAATTAGGAAAAAAATGATACAAATCCTTAAACATTTGACTTTGTCCTAATAAAGATTATCATTTGTGATTATCAATCACGCTTATCTTTTAATTAATTTAAATTTCTTATTAATTTGCTAAGGTCAGATAAATAATTTGTAATTATAGTGACTTGTAACACATATTTTATATCATACATTATAGTTTCTATATCTTCAAGTTATTATAAAGGATCTACGAATAACTTCTGAACTAAAATGGCACAGATGCCGGCTCTAATTCCAAAAGAAGTAGAAATCCAAAGATTAAAGAAAATCTACATTATGGTCATTATGCTGGGTTCAATCGCAGCATCCGTAGAAGTAGATAACTTTGTTGATGGATCTCTTCATCAAACCGCAATTAGAGACAGTGCATTTACACCAGCTCATTGGTGGTTATACAGTCACTTCATAGCCCTTCCACTTGGATGGGGTTTTGTAGCAATGTATGACAGAAGAGTACCCGTACTAAGGGGTCCTGGAAACTCAATGAACACCGGTCTAAAGATAACCATCATAGGCTATCTTGCAACCATGTTTACAATTGGTGTAAATGAAATGTGGCACTTTTGGTTTGTGGAAGAAATTTTCTCAGTTCCAAACCACTGGATGTTTAACATGGGAGTCGTAGTGGCTTTCATGGGTGCTCTTGCATACGTAGTAAGAGTATACGCACGTCTAGTAGAATTGGGTGCTGAAACTCCCGGAAAGAATCCGTATGTTGCTGAAATGTACAAGCTTGCACTTGAAGGAAAGCTGTATAGCAGATCTATTCCATAAGCTAACTGTCACACTGTCGATAAAAGCAAACCGACGTCCTTTTTTTCTTTTTAATGAACCAAGCCTACCGAATACTATAATTTATTTCCACAAATGACATTTGATATTTTCATCCCCCAATGAGAAAGTCCGACAAATGGATCCGACGGTTTGATAATATTCTTATATAGAATTATGCATAAAGCAATTGATGGACGATAATTCTGGATTTTCTTTAAGAGTTCTTGAAAACGAAGTACAAGATAAAGACAGAGACATCGTAAGAATCGATCCAGAGATAATGCAGATTCTAAACATATCAGAAGGCGCCCTTGTTGAGGTAATTGGTCCTAACAACAGAACAAGCATTATCTGCCTTTCATTGCAACCAAGTGATGAGATAAATGAAAATATAAAGAGGAATAAGACTGTAGATTATAAAATCATTCGAATTGATTCTAAGACAAGAGATTTTATCGGTACCAATATAGGGGATAATATCGTTGTCAGAAAAATTGTCCTACCCGAAAATGATAATAGAACTGCGAAAAGCAACAATGAACCAACTGACGATACAGCAAACTCCATAATAGTAAATGGGTCGTGTATTAATTTTGATAAAGAACGCCCAAAGATAATGGAATTTCTAGCATCTTTACAAAAAGAAGTACATATGGATAGTATCTATTGCAAATGTTACTCTAATGGCAAGAAAACTCTTGGATGGGACTTTTTTCATATTGCCTTAGACTTGAGAGTGGTACAAAGATTAATTGAAATTCACCCGGAAATTAACAAACAGGAAGCGGCGAGTATTGAAGAACGATTCGTACTTTGGTTATATGCAAAATTTAGGAAAAGAAAACTTGATTATCACATGAAAGTTAGCGAAATTCCTTACGAATCAGTAACCGGATTTCGACTAAACCCAAACGATTTTAGAAATATTGAAGATATGGAAAGCATGCGCTAACTTCCTTATCAAACCTATATTTTCAAAATGAAGATACCAGACGAAATTCAACTTTATATTAACGAAAGCCCTATTTCAGAAATGGCCCTCGTAGGTTGTAGGGCAGATGCTTCTCATGTATCATATGATTGTTGTGAATATGATATTGCTGTTTTTGGAAATGATGACTTTCAAAATAAGATGATAAAAATCGGAAAAGATACATTGGAATTTCAAAGATTTCCAAATAAGGGTAATGACATTTTACGTTCCAATATGCTAAGAGTAAAAACAGGTGATTTGTTGGTATCACAGCCACGCTATACGGAGCAATACATAAAAAAATCGTTCAAGGCTGCCGGAAAGAGAAGAGTTGTTGATGCATTGTTTAACGTTTCTAAAAATAATATCAATAAAACTGAGCAACTGGATTCTCCCCTAAACCTCAAGATAGCCGCATATGGTCTGCTTGAAGGTATCTTATTGATGTCTGAAATACGACCAATGCCTATTCATGAATTAAACCAATTGCGTCAGCTTGAAGTAAAAAAAGATATCACAAATGAAGCAATTAAAACATGTATTGAATGCCTGGGAATAGAAAGGTCTACAAGGACGATACTGATTAGGTCGATAAGAGCACTTAAAGAAATTCTCAAAGAACGATACGATGTAGAGCTATTGTCATCAAAAATTGAATTTTTACTAAATCATAAACTCTTGGCAGATTGCTATTACTATATTGGAAGACTGGTATGCAGTCATCTTGAGCAAAAAAATAACTCATCACAAATGAACTACTACAAGCTTAATGGTATAGCTTTAGATCTTACAAGTGATTATGAAAACATAAAGAAAATGTCTGCGTTAGTAAAACGCGACTGCAAAAATTTGCTGAAAAATTAAGTTACGGGAGCAACCAATATTGGTTCATTCTCCTTTACCCTTCGGGCCCTTAACTTGGCTTTATATTTCAAGTTTCTAGGCTTTGTTCTCAATCTGTATCCACAACATGGACACCATAATCCATCCCATTTGATGAAAATTTCGCATATCTGGCATCTCTTTTGACCGCTAACATACCTTCCTGAACCGACGGGCTTCTGCGCTTTATGTCGTATACATATTCCTTTGCAAGTCATCTTCCTTCCATATATAAAAAACGCCTCGGGTATATAAATATGAACATTAATTTTATAATAATTTCAACAATGATAATTTATTTTATTAATTTATTACATATTATAAAGAAAGAAAATAAAAAAAATTACGTCTATTTTTAACTTACGTTTATAGATTTTGTCTGAAAGGCTTCATTCATTGTAAGATATTCATCTAATCTCATCTTGATGTCATCTGGTTGAGTATCATCCATACCAGAAAATCCAGCGTTAAATGAAATCTTGTTTCCAGACACTGACACATTTTCAATTTCCATGTCTGCATAGATATTGGCCAACTCATCTACCCATGCCTTCTTTCCAGCACATTGGGATCCTAAGCTTAGAATTCCACGTGGACAAGTTGTCGC
>JADMIO010806425.1_pt1 | contig 85758 bp, 99 predicted proteins | sample 8958161 | NCBI WGS metagenome assembly JADMIO01 (sample SAMN16585339, study PRJNA669376) | soil metagenome | isolation source: Crop rotation soil | place: USA: Cullars Rotation, Alabama | collected 2011 | reverse complement strand
GCGACAACTTGTCCACGTGGAATTCTAAGCTTAGGATCCCAATGTGCTGGAAAGAGCCGACAGCAAGGCCTTATTGGCCGTGATGACAGGTTTGCCGGCCTTAAGTGCGGTGAGGATAATGGTCCGCGCCAGGGTAAGGCCGCCCACCAATTCGGCCACTACATCCACCTGCGGATCATTAACCACCTCCTGCCAATCCGTGGTCATTATCGAGCGCGGGATTTCGTAGGGGCGCGGTTCGTCGAATGCCTTGACGGCGATTTTGCGCAGGTTGATCTGCACGCCGATGCGCGATGTCATGAGGCCACCGTTGAGCTGCAGCGCATGAAACACGCCACTGCCCACAGTTCCGCCGCCAATCATACCCAGGCTAACCTGCTGCATAATGACCGCATACAGTGCCCGGATTTTTCGCGGGGAACAATGACTTTTTATGTGTCCGGGCAAGCACTAAAAGATTGATTCGAGACTGATAGAAATTGCAGGAGACGACGTGAGGAGTCTCATTTTTTTCGATATTGCAAGGATCAGAGACTCCTCACGTCGTCTCCTGCAATTCTTGATTCGGCCGTGGCAAACGCTTTGACACAGGCCAAAGCCGATTGCCATCCGCATGATTTCCATTAGCATGCAATCAGCCCCAGCGTGTGGGCCAGAATGAATTCATCTATCTTATGCAAGTCAAACGTCGCCAATTTATCAAAGGCACTTTCGGCTCGATCCTAAGCATGTCTGTTATGCCTGACCTCATCAAAGCCGCCGAGCGGTCTGAGAAAATCCCGATAGGTTTTCAGCTCTATACGGTTCGCGGAGAGTTCGCGCGCGATGTTCCGGCCACGCTCAAGCGCCTGGCTGAATTGGGCTACAAAGGCGTAGAATTTTGGGCCTATGGCGGGACGGCCAACGTTTACCAGCACTATTCCGCCACCGAATTGCGCAAATTGCTGGACGAAACCGGCCTGAAATGTTGCGGCATGCATATCGAGCTGAAAGCGTTGGCCAAAGAAAACCTGGAGCGAACCATTGAAAACAGCCATACGCTGGGCAACGAATACCTGAATGTCGCCTCGGCCAAGGACAAAATGGGGTCCGAAACCGGGATTGCCGAGTTGGCAGACTTGTTGAATCTACGGGCAGGGGAATGCCGTTCCCACAAAATGGCCGTCGGCTACCATGCACATGAGTTTGATTTTGAGAAGATCAAAGGCCAGTTCGCCTGGGAACTTCTTTTCAGCCGCACCGCGCCCGAAGTGAACATGCAAATGGACGTTGGCAATTGTCTCTCGGGCAAGGGCGACCCCATAGCCATGCTCAAAAAATTCCCGGGCCGCACGCGCAGCATTCACATTAAGGAGCACGAGGAGAAAACTTTCGAAAGTGAATATTACAAGGAAATCTTTCGCTTGTGCGAAACGACCTCGGGCACTCGGTGGTATATTGTTGAAATGGGCGGCATGCTGGGAAACGGCTTTGAAGTGCCCCGGCAGGCATTGGAAAAGTTGCATCACCTGGGAAAATAGCACTGGAACAAAGTTGTGGCGCAGGCCTTTTCCCGTCGACGTTCCTCGCTGCCCTGCTTTTTGGGGGCGCCTCTCGCCGGAGTTGAATCCCCCCGCGGGAGATGATTCGAAGCCGTGAAGGCAGCGCCAGACTGAAACGAAGGTGGCCCCCAGGCCGCCGTTCGGATGGCGTGGACCCGAGCGGCTGAACCCTGGAGCGGCAGGCTTAGCGGGCTTCCCAAATTAAGATGTCAAAGAACAAGCAAACCAAAAAGTGTACGCCTACTCGATTTCACGCTTCACGCATCACCGCCACCAACCACTAACGACTAACCACTGACTAACATCAGACTTTAAGAGCATGAGTAAGAGTACGATCGAAGTGGTTCAGGCGGCTTTGGGGACAAAGGGATCGCGCAAAGGGGTTTCGCAGTTAGGGCAGTACGGCGTTGGACGGGTGCCGTCGGGGAGCAGGCGCGGGATGTTGGCGCCGCATTGATGACACTTTTCGATGCTAGGCAAAACGGCGCTACCTGGTGGTGGCAGAAGGACGTTGCACCTTTGGCAACGGGCGAAGGGGCGACCGCCGCCGGGACGGAGAGTTGGAAGAACAGTGTGGCATTCGAGGCAACGCTCTTCTTCCATTTTTGAATTTTGATGAATTTTGATTTTTGATTGGGGAGCGGGGATGGCTCGCGTCGGCTGAAGTGGCCCAGCATCGGACGATGAAGGGTTCGATAAAGTGGACGATGAAGGTTCCGATGAAGGCGGGGACGAACTTTGGGGCGGCGCGGATGATTCGGTGACCAGAGCCTCACCACTTCGGCTGCTGCGATCATTGAGGGGAGGGAGCAGGTGCTTTTTTGGGGTACCGAATTCCGGAATTGTAGAGTGTTCTGACGCCGGCGGTTCCATACGTAGCATGGCTGAGGCTTCGGCGGGGCTTGGTCTGTAGGCGGAGGGCGGTGGGGCCGGTTCGGATTTGGCTGCCTGGGGCTTCGAGCCGACGAGTTTCTGGAAGAGGCGTGAAACCTTTGAGGGTATTCGATTTTCGGATTTCGTCGATTTTCTATTTGAGTCCTGATCGGTCGAGACGGCTTCGACCGAAAGCGTAGCGCTATTCGATAATGCGGCCTCTTCGGATTTGAGGACTGCGCGGATGGGAGCGGCTGGAATTTGGGGTTCAGCCGATAAAGAGCGCGATAAAGTTTCCGATAAAGTGGAGGACTCTTCAGATTTGAGGATGGCGGGGATGGGAGCGCCTGGCGTTGGTTGAGTGAATGAGGGTTCAGCGGCGCTCAGGGACTGAAGCGCCCTACCATCAGACAGGGTTTCCGACGAAGGTTGCGACACGGTGGGGGACGGACTCTCGTGCGGTGTTGAATGTTTGCTGATCAGAGCCTCGTCACCTCGGCTCCTACAATTGGTTGGACTGGGCGATAAAGTGGGGGAGGACTCTTCGGATTTCAGGATGGCGGGAATGGGAACGGATGGAGTTGGTTGAGTGAATGCGGGTTCAGCGGCGCGCAGGGACTGACGCGCCCTACCATCGGACGGAGTTTCCGACGAAGCTACCGACAAAGTGGGCGACGAAGTGGAGGAATCTTCAGATTTGAGGACGGCGGGGATGGGCGTGGCTGGCAGCGAGGCTTGAACTTCGGGTTCAGCGGCGCGCAGGGACTGACGCGCCCTACCATCAGACGGGGTTTCCGAGGAAGGTTGCGATACGGTGGGGGACGGACTCTCGTGCGGTGTTGAATGTTTGCTGATCAGAGCCTCGTCACCTCGGCTCCTACAATTGGTTGGACTGGGCGATAAAGTGGGGGAGGACTCTTCGGATTTCAGGATGGCTTGTATGGGCGTGGCTGGAGTTGGTTGGTTGATTGCGGGTTCAGCGGCGCGCAGGGACTGACGCGCCCTACCATCGGACGGGGTTTCCGAGGAAGGTTGTTGTACGGAAGATTCGCTGATCAGAGCCTCGTCACCTCGGCTCCTACAATTGGATTGGGCGGCCCATTCGCGCTTGAGGCGTTCGGCGGATTTCCAGCCGAAGAAATCGTCGGCTCTATCCTGGGCAGCAGTGAGTTCGACTTCGTTGATTTCGCGGTTGGGGTCCTTTTTGCTCAATTCGAGGACTTTCTCTTTGGCCTGCTGGTCGGCGTACTTGTGGATGACCATGGATTCACGGCTGAGCTTGGCCAGGGCGTTGAACAGGCTGATGGAAAGGGCAGGGTTTTCTCGGAGGCGGCCTTCTTTGATGGAACGAAAGATTTCGGTGAGGCCGATCTGGACCAGGCCTTGCTGAAAGCGAAAGTTCACGGATTGGTCGCCAAAGAGGGCGTGCTCGCGCAGTTGATCCAGTTCATCGTGGTAGTCAAGCGCGGCGAGGTGATTTTGGTAGGGGCCGTTGAACCATTTGGAGAGGTTCTCATGGTTAATGGAGAAGCCGCGATTGGCCACTTCCTGGATGATTTGGTGGTACTCTTTATCCTCGCCGAGCAGATGGTTAATCAGAGCGCGAATTTCGAGTGGGAGTTGCGCAATTTTGCTCTGTGGGCCGCGGCGACGGTTGCGCGAGTAATCCAGAGTTTCATGCTTCAGGTCGAGTGCCGGTGATGGTTGGGGCTCGCCGTCAGCGACCTGGCCGGTTTGATCATGAGTGGCAACGGGAAGTGGTAGTGCAGTCATATGGTCTAATAAGTTAAGGGTGAATTGGTGAAAAAATAACTCTTGAAAACCCCTGAAAACCCTTGAAAACCCTTGAATGGAAGGAGTTAGGGGGATTTTCGATTTGCGATTTTTGATTTTTGATTGGGGAAATGAGAAGGTTGGCGGCGGTGATTCCGAGAACGAGACCGAGGAAGGTTGCGATTAGGGCGGCGACCAAAACGACCAAGAAATTACGAGCAGCCTCGATTTTGCGGTGCACGAAAGAAGAGGCGTACGGTTCTGATTTGCAAAACGAGGACGAAGACGCGCCCGAATGCGGATTGCGGCATGCGGAATGCGGAGGGGGTGGTGGGTTCGAAGTTCGACAAGTTTCCGACAAAGTGGCCGATAAAGTTTCTGGAGATTGATTCATAATTTTTGGGACACATTTTACTCCTGTTCTGGATTTCGTCACTGCACTAAAATTGTTAGCAATTCTTGCAAGTAAATTTTTCTTATGAAAAGCGCGACCGTGGATAAGAAAAGCGAAAGAGATTTGGCGGCGGATTTGGGGAAACTGGAGAAGATGGCGTTCGGACGGGCACGGCATTGCGGGCCGCTGGTGAAACGATTTCATGAATTGAAGGGGAAGATTGAGGAGACAGGCCGGGCTGAGTCGATCTGGAAGTTGTATGATTGGCTGCTGACGCCGTTCATGATGTGGCCGCAAGATTTTGAAGGGATGACGAAGCAGGTGCTTTCGGAGATAGAAGATGGGAGATGGGAGATGGGGGAAGCTAAAACCGGAGAAGGAAGAAGGGAGAAAGGAGAGGGGAAAGACGGGGAACTGGATTTGTTGCTGGGGACCTTGCCGGAGGCGCCGCCGGAGAGGGCACAAAAGGTGATCGGGAGATTTGAACCGGAGATGGAGAGCGGGCGTTATGATCCGATGCTGAAACAGCGGGCCAAGTACGAGGAACAGGAGCGGGCGCTTTTGCAAGACAAGGAACTGATGGCAATGTGGGGGTGGATCAAAGAGAGATTTGACGTAAGTAAATATCAGAATTCGCGCGGAGTGATTCGGCGGAGAGTTTCGGGTGAACGGAATTTCCGGGAGGGGTGGCATTTTGATTGGAGCAGCGAGCGAGGCCGGTTCCAACATGTTTTCGATGGCCTGTGTTATCGGTGGAATCTGTACGGGATGGAGTACGACAAACCGCTATTGTTGAAGCTGACGGCGAACCCGACGGCGCACGGCACGTTGATCATGGTGCCGCGGAATATGAGCTTCGATCCTTATCGAGATGTGGATTGGGGGCTAATTGCGGAGTTGCATCGCGCCTGGGGTGCGAGCAAACAGGGGCCGAAGCTGAGCGCGGGCAGAAATGAAAAGGTTGGGGATGCCAAGAAGGCAAAGCGGCTGTGGGAGGAGGCCCGAAGAAATGGAATGAAGGGTGAGGCGCGGTACGACTATGTGCGGGAGCGGATGGGGAAGGATGTTCGGGCGAACAAGGCGTGGTTGTGGAGGCTGCTAAACAGTGGCAAGGGCCGAGGCTGAGTGTCGGCAAAGGTGCGCGGGTCGCGGGGCGGAAAATGCGAAGCGTTTATGGGAAGGGGCGAGTGGGATGGGGAAACGCGGGGAGATGTTCGATGTTTGATGACGTTGGCGGGAATACGAAATGATATTACTTGCAAACTCACTCGCTGACCCCAAGTGGCTTCCCTTCGATTTGCGATTTTCGATTGGCTGGAAGGCTCCCGACCCACAGACCCGTCGCCTGCCCCCGACTGACCCCAGTCCCGTCGCGGCTTGGATCCCCGTCGTTCAACCGCCCTCCCCGTCTTGGGTGATCATCTGAGGCCTTCGAATTCTTGACCACAGGGCTCGGATACCTAAACCGATCAAGTAGTACCAAATTGTTCCACAGACCAAATAACACAAACCGTCCAGCAGATCAACGACCACCCAATCGTGATGTGAGGCTGTTCGCGGATTGTTAATCACCCAGTGCTCTAGCAGATCGCTGCCTTTGTCGATTAAGATACTTACAGGATATAGCGGATAATATACACCCAGGCTTTTCCACTCATTGCCAAACAACCAGAGGACAATGCACCAGACTGCGAAAATTGAAGCAACCGACGCGGGAAGGAACCTTATCAAGCCTTTCCTCCCGTTGTTTCTCAAAATACTTGTTGTTTTCACTTTTTCTGGACACTGCAGCCGGTTGCCCAGCAATGCCTTAGGGTTGTGTGCAAGCTCGTTAAGCATGCAGTTCACCTGGTTTTTCGCAAGATCGACTCCAACTAATTGAGCACTGCCCGCTCGTCTTGAGGGCAAGCGGCAAGTCAACGTCCTTTGGTGATCAATTTCAAAGGTGTGGATGTTCTACGCTAAGCCTCGAACATCGTGCCGCCTATGAATATCCATGCCACAGCAAATACCCAGAACAGTAGACCCATCACTTCAAATCCTATCAAATAACGTCTCGAACGAGAACTCGGCATCTTACGAACCGCAAACCAAGATAGAATTACCAATGGTGGCAAAAGAAACAACGCCCACAGGACTTCCGGCCTTACGTTTCGATTGAAAATTGAAACCGTTACACTCGCCAATGAAATACCGATCAGCGCCAACCAGAATATCAGGTGACCGGCGAGAAATACGTATGGTTTGTTTGTCATTTTCCACTCGCGATCATCCTGTCTACACAGAGATTGTAAAGACGATTGATTTGTTGTACTCGTTCGGCGTTTTCCCCCACAAACTTACCTGCAGAACTCAAGTCAACGGCTATGACTGCGCCGCCAAAGAGGGTGCCGATACCAAGACCTATCCCTTCTGTAGCAGCTATGGCCCGAACACCTGCCAGTTCAGTTTCATGTGAAGGACAATTGAAATTCCTTGCGCTCCAAAACTTGCGATCAAAAATCCTTGAACGCCCCTTTTGTCAGCCACCGAGCCTGGCTTGGTTAATAATGTTATTTTGTTGGGAGTTGACCCCGATGCTTCCCAATTCTTCAGGCACAGCCGCCCGGAAGCGTGGCATGGCCTGCAAAGCCAAGCAGTTCATGAAGGGAGCGAATGCCGTGCTTGGGCTGGCGTAGGAGCCTTGAGAATTCCTGGCTCATCTGAAGGAAGCCCGAGAACCTCGCGCACAAACGCCACGTCATGGGTTTCGATGTAGGCGCCGAGCTTGACGCGAAGGCGTCTAAAGTTATCACGGTCCAGAGTTTGCCCGTCCCCGTCGACGAGGGACGGAAGTTTCCAGGTGCTGCGCGGATGAGGCGGACGGATCGTAAGCGGTACGCGTCGCCCTGAGAGTTGGCGAAGATCCGGGTCTTCGGGGAACACCAGTATGGCCGACACGGCGCTCATGACTAACGCCCCAAGCTCAGCGACCCTGCGCCTGGGACGCAACGATGGCAACCGCGACGCTCTCGCAGGGTTCGCTGGAGTGCATGGTTAAGCACGAGGCGCGTCATAGGTACCTATGGTAGAAGATGGCAACCGCGATGGCCAGATTGTACGCGCCATGGACCCTATAGCTGGCCCGATTGCCGAGGAGCGGAGACGGAACCAAAGCGCCGCCAGCGCAGCGGCGACCAAGCCAGGGATGGCGGGGGGAAACTGAACCATTTGCCAAACGTGAAGAGCGCAGAAGAGCACGGTCGTTAGGACTGCCGCCCCAACCGGCCCGAGCGACCAGCGATAGCCACCGTACAGCAGCCCCCGAAAGAGCGGCTCCTCCAGCAGCGGGGCAAGCAGTACTGCTGTGAAGGCGCCCAAAGCTTGCGGCAGGAGTGTAGCGACAGACCTCGACTTGCTTGGACCGAGCGCAGCCTGGCCCGCAGCGTGCTCGTAGGAGAGTGCAATGGCTACGTAGCAGAGTCCCACGAGGATGCCTGTTAGCGCACCATATATGATTCTGGAGCAAGATCCGATAGCCCATGCACCTCCGGTCGGGCTGCCGTCATACAGGTTTCCGGCCACCAGACGGCGTGAAGTTAGGACCATCGCCACACCGCCAGCGAGGGTTGCAAGTGCGGTCATCGGTTCATTCAGGATATAGGTGAGGCGGCGAAGCGACCTCGCATCTCCAAGATCGTGCCCCTGACCTGCGAAGGCCCCGACACCGACTACGCCCACGACCAAAGCGGCTGCGAGCATGGCCGCCAAAACAGTTACCAGTATCAAAGTCGCAGCCCGCGCGGTCAAAATGCCCGGGCGTGGTGCCGCGGCGCGCCTTCGGCGGTTCTTTCAATTTCGTCCGCGCTGGCCGCTGGGAGGGGGGTGCCACACCCGACGCAGAACTGTACATCCTGATTCGCTTTCCCGCAGTAGTCGCACTTCTTCACGGTACCGTTGGCTTCCCGCTTAACGCCCGCGCCGCGTCGCGGACGTCCCATATGGAACATAGGCGTCATCCCGGTGTCGAGTGAAGTGATCTGGTTGGCAGTTTCATTCTGGAATCCAATCTGTTGTGTAATAAAAAAAGTCTGGGCAACCGTTGTTGTAATTGGGCACAAGTGGAATCCATCCAGTAACATCCACAAGAGCTTGCTTAAACGACGAACGATGAACCATCCATAACGGTCACATCGTCCGAGGAAGGATAGCAGAAATCGTCCCAATACTGCGTGAAAATCCTCCAGGTGGTCTCGATGGCCAAATCCTGATCCCAGCTCACGTAAACCCGAGCCGCCACGTCGGGTTGAACACGCCGCAACCATACTTGCACTCCCGAAGGGTCTGGATTATTGGTGGAGCACGAAATCCCTGGCGGTCTTTCCGCAACAGGGATTGTATGCACCCGCATGCTTCAGCAGGATTCAGCGGACGAAGTTGATCGAGGACTTCGTCCGGCAGTACGGCGTGGGAAGCCTGAGTCCAACGCCGAGCCAAAGGAAACTCTCGAATCGTCATGGTAGCCGTGAAGCTTGACTGCCAACCACCACGGCGGCCCCTGCGGCTGGACTCGCTTCGAAACAAGCGTCTTTTTGGCGTCGGACTGACATAAGTGTGATCAGGTGCTCTAACGCTGAAGGTCACGAATGCGGCTCAGCGGCGTTCTTTGTACCGTCTGGTTCGGTCTTTTCGTCATCTGCAAAAGGCTCATCGAGATCAGTCCGGATAAGGAGCACCTCCGGATCTGCGCGGAAGATGGCAACGATATCGTTGTGCAACCTGTCCACCCAGGGAGTGGTATCAACAAATCGAAACATCTTCCAACTCCACTTCTTCTGCGTGTGCGCGCCATCGGTGCAGAAGAAATCCATAGGTCCGTCTCTTGCCGGACCACAGTAGATGCACACTCCGAATCCAAACGGTGCGCTCTTGATCTCGACCCACCAGCCCCAGTCTTCACAGCAATAAAAGGGAACGTCATATCCGTGTGCCTTAAGCTTTGCCTTCAGGTACTCGGCCACCGCCTTTCCGTACATCCCTTCGTTAACCAACTCTTCCTTCTCGCCAGGGAGAATGGGAAACTTGGGCGATCTGATCTGGATGAACTTCTTCATACCCTCACAGCGAACGATCAAGGTGAACCATGAGTGCCGCAAATGACAAAGCATCCAATCCAGCGTAAACACAATCAACGGCACTCATTGGCTCAGAGAGAAACCCAAACGCTCCAGAATCCGGCGCACTTCCCGCGGTTTCAGCACCGGAAGCTTACCCATGGCCTACCCCACTTGAATCGTCTGGGTCCCCACAAACTGAGTTTCCAAGGATGGTTCTCCATCTTCCAGGAGCATCCTGATCACTTCCTCCAGGTTCCGCTTTAACTCATCCAGCGAACCTCCTTGAGAGTGCGCACCGGCGAAACCGGGCACATACCCAACATAAAGACCAGTGTCTGGGCATTGTTCCACAACGGCTGTAAACGACTTCATACGGAACATGTTATGCGCGGCGATACGCCGGGTCAAATTCAGTGGGGACTGAGCTTCGTAGAGTTGGGCCGAGCATCACGAACAGGTAAGCGATGGCGGCGGCAACAGGAGCCCGACGCTGCAAACGGGCACCGCTGCTGACGACATCGGGGGCTGGGCGGCCTGGGCAAAAACGATTGCGCTTACGGGCGGCTGCAAGTAGCATACCGTGGTGAACTTCGAATGGGACGCGCAAAAGGCGGCGTCGAATTTGCGCAAGCATCGAGTTTCGTTCGAGGAAGCAGCTACTGTTTTTGGCGACCCATTATCGGCAACATACTACGACCCGGCTCACTCGGCTGGCGAGAGCCGCTACATCACGATAGGCGTGTCCGGTTCGGGACGATTGGTTGTCGTTGCCCACACTGACCGCGGGGAAAACACGCGAATCATAAGCGCGCGGCACGCAACTCGGCGCGAAAGAAAGCAATATGAAGAAGGCATTTAAGCACGAGCTCAAAGACGACCTCAAAGCGGAATACGACCTGTCCAAGCTCAAGCTCGTTGGACGAGGAAAGTACGCCCGCCGTTACAAAGCTGGAACTAACCTCGTCCTTCTTGCCCCGGATGTGATGAAATATTTTCCAGATCAGCAGTCAGTCAACTCAGCTCTTCGCTCACTCATTAATATCGTAAAGACGCAACGTCGGCCCGTGCATTAGCCGAAATTTTCTGCAGCAAAAGTTAGCTCACGTCATCCTCGTCTGATTCATACTGCTGAAGCGCAGCCATGCCGGGCCAAGCGCGTCCGGCCGCGAACAAGACGCTCAATTCTCGCCTGGCTCTTTTCGCTTAACGCCCGGTTAAACAGACCGGGCCAAGGCCGTACAATTGTAATTCCAGACGCGATCCCGGCCTTGTCTGGAGTGGATGTTAGGTCTCGCTGTCGTGTCAGTCACTCTTCGAGTCTTTCCGACGCTTGCGATGCAAATATAGCAGAAACGCGGCAGCCGCTCCAGACTCGTCGCCCGTATAACGACCGGCAGGCGCTCCGCCGGGAAAGACGAAATCCCCGTCCCGACAATATGCGAGCGCCCCATGCAAATCGTGGATGAGCGTCCGTCCGCGCACCGCGCCGACTCGCTTACCGCGATTATCAGAGACAACGCCTGCCTGATATGAGCCAAAGTCTCCGCCGTAACGTCCCCAAACGTAAGTCGCGTCGAAATGGCCAAGGAGAGCGCCACCCGCATCGTAAATCGACCCCAACGCTTTAAGCCTCGGCTTCCATCGAGACTTCTTAAGTGCGGGATACATGAGACGTGCTCTCGCCTTTCCAAGTGATGCCAGCAATGTCCATCGCGTCCTATGGCAAACGAACAGGTGAGCAATCACGGCGGGCACCAAGCGCTTGAACCTGCAACCGTGCACTGCCCCCTTCGCTCCGCTGTAAGTTAGGCCGCCACTTCACAAAACACGGCGTCGGAACGCGGCTCTGGAACTGGCTCGCCCGAGAGTCGCAATCCTTCGATGTGAAACTCGATTGCTTCTCGCATCTGCTGCTCCACTTCCCCTCGAGTCCCCCCGGTTGCCACGCATCCGGGAAGATCAGGAGAATAGGCGGAAAATCCGGTCGCGGTCCTCTCGATAATAATCAGGTAACGGCTCATTTGAGTCCTGCTTGCTTAAGGATACTGTTTAACGTCCCGGGCGCAAGGTCATCATTCGGTTTTCCAGGCACCGTGACCAACCCGCGTTTGTGCGGATGCTTGTACTGCCGATGGCTGCCCCGAGTTCGATCCAAATACCAGCCATCCCGTTCGATCCGTTTCATGACCTCGCGAACTTTCATTGCCAATGATTCTGGCCCACTTGGGCAACCGTCAAGACCGGCGATTCGCCACCTGCGCGGCAGGCGCTAACGTTCAAGCTCAGGAGTAACAGAGAGGCGAAAACCGGAGTCGCCTGCACCAAATGGTTCGTCTTGCTCATTCGTTTGCTCGAATTCTATAGGCCTCGTGGTCGGGGAGCATCCGGTTCTGAGGCGAACGAACAGGTGAGCGATGGCCGTCAACCGGTCCCCAACTCCGCAAACGGACACCGCCCGCTGCCATTCGCTTAACCAAAAAGTTTCGCCAGTTCACCATTTCGACTTTCTATCTTGAATTCTTGTAGCAAGCCACTTCAATTCACCGGGCGTGGGTGTCCAGGGCCAGTTCGTCAAGGTCGCTCCCGGGTTGGTCTTTATCGTAGCCGTCTGCAACAGAGTTAGGAGCCGGGTCTCTAAGGCAGAACTAGATTTCAATAGAGTTTGTCGCATCTCCGCATCGTCTCCGAGCCAAATCTCCTGGAAATCGGGATTACCGTCAAAGGCCGCATTTCTGTGTGGAACGAAGACGACCATGGAATGTGAACCAGGCAATTCGAAGGCGAAACTTCGCGACCCGCCGTCCCAGTAGCTGCTCCACCCGGTAAACTCAATATGCCCAGCCTTCAACAGATCCCTCTCCAACGGTGTTGCTCGCCAAAACCAGAGCGAAGTCGTAATTAGTGATCCGACCACCACCAAGGCACAAGCAACCCATTTTATGCGGATTTTCATCTTACGCCGGCTTGAGTGGCGTGGCACCGCAAGCGTGAACTGGAAAGTCCGTCCTTGGTACACTCCGCGCCGTTGTTGGGTTCAGGAAAGCTTCTTCAAGATGGCCTTGGCGAGGAATTCCTTGATCTCGCGATGCCGAGGCACGGGTTGAGCCATCCGCGTGCGCGGGTTCTGGTACCAATCGTGTTTCCCGCCATGTCAAATAAGAACGCACCCCATATCCTCGATCTTTTGTACGAGGTCGCGACGCTTCACGCCACCTCCAACTCCGCCACCTTTCGAACCGCCGGAATGTGCCCCCCGGATAAATCAGCGTACAGATCGCGCAGATGCTTCTGCAGGTCCTGCAGGGATTCGCCTTGTGTCATGTAATCCGGATATTCTTCGAGATAACCAAGCCAGAACTCGTCATCCTGCCAGTAAATATACCGAAGACCTTTCATGGCATGAAAATACATCTGCGCTCGGGCTTGGGCAACAGCATTGTCTTAGTTAGCACCGGAGGTTGCACATCATTGCACGGGCCAGCGATGCGGAATGAAACAGCGGCGGAATCCCCCGATTGAGTCCAATAGGTTAGGCCACTTATCGAAACTTATATGGTACTTGTGCATCGTGCGCTCGTCTCGCTTTCGATGTCATGCGCCCGCGAATAACTTGCGTCGTTTATCCACCAACCAAATATCCATCCTCGACATACATCCAATCTGAAACATGCGACGGCTCAAACCCGACCCGCTGCATGAACTTCAGGCTCGGCAACTTCGGCTCAATAGCCACGACACCGCTGGGTTTACTGCCTGAAAATCCAAATCCGCCAGCCACATATGCTCTCGCTTATTTCCCTCATCAAATACAACCTTCACAAGAAAACTCTTCTGCCGCTCTGTCGGCTGCCAAAATGCCTCCATAAACTGTCGGAAACTCGTCTTAGCTTGTCGAATGGCTGTTTCCATCGCAACATCTTCGGGCGAAAACGAAACTATGTTCTCGCTTGGCTTGGCATCCGCTTTTGCGCTTTCATTCATGTAGCGTCCTCACTTGGCATAACTCACCGCCGCAGCCACGCTGGGCCTGTGACTCAGGATTGCAAGCTCGCCGCCCACCGGCGTTGCCGGCCGCGACTGGTTAGGCGAATCCGTCTCGCTTGTTTGCATATTCTTCGTAGGCTTTTCCAAAATTCTATTTCGAGGCGATCCGAAGCAAAGCGGGGAATGAAACCCAAAAACCTCCTCGCAATCTCTTCTGCACCGCTTCCTCGCCTTTAGCTTCAATTGACGCCCGGATGTCAAAATCGTCCATCGGACTCCGATCAATTTCCATGACCTCCACGGCTCTTTTTCTTGAGCAGACCAACCAACTGCTCCTCTGTGCTTATCCCGAAATCGTTCAGTTCTTTCAATTCCTCCTCATAGGCACATTCAAAGTTGTCGTTCTGCGCAGGAAAGAACCGCTTGAGAACTTCGCGAACCAACGATGGAGTCAATTTGTGCATGTCACCTTACGGCGAAAGCAGCACCCAATAAGGGGAAAACATGGCCAACCGGCTTTGGCTGCCGTCTCTCGTTAGACCACGTCATCACTCGTAATCCGTAATTCATAACTCTGAATCGCGCCACGCACGGATTCTGTCAAGCGTTCATCAGCACTCCAGAAATCGATCAACGCTCCCTCCCAGAAAAGCACCGTGGCTCGTGCGGATGGGAGATAGAGATAAGCAGTCCACCCGAACATCAAGGCGAGATAACAATGAGCAATGGCTTCCGCCTGCTCCGCAGGTCCAAAAAGGTGCCCAGGCGCGTCAATGAGGGCGCGGTGCTCTCCGTGTCCTCGGCGTAACGAATCGACCAATGACATCTCATCTGGACGATAGAGTGCCCACTCAGTGAACACGACCAATGCTCCAGAAAACTCTCCGAAGGTGTCGAACAATTCTCGTGTAAACGCAGTCAATCGTCTCGGGTTCGTCGGTGGCTCGAACTGGAAGCAGAAGTCATCTCCTTTGTCTTGAGAATATGGATCCTCGACAATGCCTCGTTCACGCAGCCAATCGGAACACTCGTTTAAGGTGAGACACTTCATGGCGTGCAGAGTGGTCTAACAATCGGATCAGTGGCAGAGGGTCGAACGCGTCCAGCACACCCCGCCGTCCACTGCACGCGCCTGGCTAAAGAAGCGATCCATCTTTCATTCTGGGACCCCGAGACGTGCGAGCCCAAATGAGAACAATTAACAGCATGAAGGCAAGCACCGTAAGCACAACAACCATTGCCGGGACCTGGATGGTGGCGACTCGGGTGCCAACATAGATGCTACAGTCGCAGTCGCCCCACTGATTAATACCAAATGGTCTCCCGGCAATGTTTAACACCCAATTATGGACAGGGTATATTGCTCCATTGCCAGGAGTGAAAGGAGGCTCGCTCATAAAGGCATGGCTAAGTGCTTAACGATCGGCGCAGCCACGCCGGGCCAAGGGCGTCCGACTGCAGACACGACTCTCTTCCGGCCTTGGCTGCCGCCTCTCGTTGGGCCGCGAAATCATTTCAAATCTCTTTTCTCAATCGTGATGCCGTGAAAGTTCGTTGTCGTGGTGCAGCACCACGCAGTCAGAGTAAACCACCAGTTGGGAACGTGACAACCACTCAATCTGAATCTTGTCCGAGTGATTGCCGATAAAAACGTTGCCGGTCTTGGCCCGTCGCTCGCCAACTCGACGCAGATGCACGTGTGGGCTCCAGCTAGTGGTCGCTCCGCAGTCTCTGACAAAAGCTGTCGCTACATACTTGCCGTCAGGTGACGTGATCTCGGACTTGATTTCGTTGGCGCACGGGTTGCAGCCGGAAAGGACCAGCAATGCAAGGACAATGGTAATAAAGCGCCGGGTCCGCTGCATACAATGTTGCGTTATCGCCGGTACGACGGCGGGTTCAGTTTGACGGGGTCAGGGTTCTGCATTACCCACTTCACGGCCAACTCCGCCATGCGGGCAGTATCACCTGACTCGCGCTTCACCTCAGCGACGATAGCAGCGGCTTCGGCAAGGTCCGGTGGCGATAGTGGTTTGCCACCTTGCACGTGCTCGAGGAACGCGTCAGCCATCCTTTTGTAGTCGGCGTCCCAATTAGCCCCGCCATTACCTTCCAGTTCATTGGCGATACGTCCAGAGATACGTATCACCTCTCCTTGAACAGTTGCCGCGGGCCCTTGTGAAGGGACCAGCAGGTTCCACAGTTCCTGGTGCTGCGTTTGCCAGGTCTTCGCTTTCACAACCACGGGCGAATTGCCGTCATGTGTCTGGCGGCGGGGAATTGGTTGGACCTCGAAGATCCCGTAGAGCTCGTCCAGCGCGCGGCTCACCGCATCCACGTGCTCTGGATTGAAGCCGTGGCGGTGGAATTCGAAGCGGTTGCCGATTTCCTCGACGAATTCCTTCATCCGATAAGTTTTCTCCGCTCCAGCCTCCAGCAGGACTTTTGCGACCAACACCATGTTCTCGATGTCGATGTTGCTGCAGCCGCGCAAGGCCAGTTCGAGCGGCGTCAGTTGTTCCTTGTTGCGTTCATTAGCGCGGGCACCATGCTGAAGCAGCAACCGGGCATGAGCCGCGTTGTGTGAATCCGCAGCCGCATGGAGCGGCGTGCCACTCGAACTGCTGGCCTTGTTGACGTCGGCGCCCAACTCCAGCAAGACGTCGATGCTGCTCTGCCGGCTTCGCGCCCTGGAATGAAGCGGTGTATTGCCCCAAGTATCAGTCGCCGACAAGTCCGCGCCCTGGGTTACCAGCCACCGGGCCAAATCATCGGGACACTTGTCGAAGGCCAGGGCCGTCTGTTTGCTGTACCCACCGCGAGCGTCGATTTCACAGACCTCAAATACGGCTTTGAGTTCGGCCATGGTCCCCTTTTCCAGCAATTTTTCGAAGTCCTTTGGGAGGGTCTTTCTTCTCGCCTTAGCCATGGGATCAAAGCCTCCTATTTTGAATGAAACTGAGACGCTTTGTTAGGGCCGGGGTTCATGTGTTTTTCATTGCGAGGAAATCTCTACCGAAACAGTGATCGCCTTGCCTTCGAAGAACAAGACACGAAGATCATACATTGGATAAGAAGCAACCAACTGCTTGCCTCCAAATCCTCTTTCTTTCCACTCATCCTCAACCACCTTTGCCCCCGCAAGCCTGTTTCGCACCTCCTCAATGCTAGCCCCTTTAAATGAATCCGCGTACTGCTGAAGAGAATAAACCGACGCTCCAAAAGCAGTCGGTGTGCGTGTGCTAGCGCACGAGCAAGCAATCAATGCCGCTGCAACCAAAAGTGCGAAAGCGATACGCGATGTCATAGACGCCTAACGCTTTGCTCAGTGGTGCCGCGCGAAAGGTGTGCGACATGGAACAGAAGCGTTCTCGCGGCATCCACTGCAGGCAATTTGCTAACCATTTTCTTAATCCTTTCCAGTCTATTTTCAGACCTCGCCTGCAAATCAGAAAATTCAACCACCGGCGCCTATGCGCTCGCTGAGCAGCTTTTCCACTCCTTCTCAACTGCGCGGCTGGCCACCATTCGCTGCGGTGCCGGGTTCGGCTTCCTGGGGAACACCGAACGCGGCGAACAACTCACCCTCGCCCCGGTCGGAACCAACAATAATGGTGACCCAAATGCCTTGCTTGGTCGAGCTCTTGTCAGCGACCGTCGTCTTAAATGGCTCCCTCCACTGGGTTCCATCTCCGCCTACCCACATTTCCCCATGCAATTCGACCTTACGGGATGTCTTGACCTTCGAAACTACGCCGACCGCGCCATCAAAGTATTGTCCCTTTCTTGCCGGCGACCCGCCAAGTAAATTGCTTGCAATAACCTCGAACATCGAACTCACCTCCGGATTCTCCAAGTCCACAACCTCGTAAAACAGCAGGCGCTGGAACATGTTCTCGAAACCTAGTGCCAAAGTGCGACTAGTCATAGCGCTCCTCCGCCGAACGCTCGGCCTGAACGGCGCGAGGCCGAGGGCGTGCGAATGCAAACAGGACGCGCCATCGCGCGTCCGCTCAGCCGCTTGTTCGGGTCGGGCTTCATTTCAAGTCGTACTTCGATCTGATTGCCAGCACAACATCACCTGGTCCCTCGACAGAGCCCTCCTCCCAATTTGTCCATTCAAACTTAACAATCACGTTCCCTTTCTTTAGACGAACCATGCCGTAATCGATCCACGCGTCGATGTTTTCATATTCCTCGATCTTCTCCTCCGACCGGAAATCCTTAACGATCCGGTTAAACGTGTCGGTCTTGATGTCCGTGGCCGTCATGACTGGGGCAATGCCGAACGCGCGGCTCAGGCAAGCCGGGCCCAATGATATTCGATTGTCAACTCAGACGCGATCCCGGCCTTGCCTGCAGCCGATTAGTTCGGCTCACGAGCCTGCACTGAACTCGAACTGCTCATAATGATAATAATCTAGTCGCCAACTTCCAGCGACTGGAATAACGGTCACATCGTCCGAGGAAGGATAGCAGAAATCGTCCCAATACTGCGTGAAAATCCTCCAGGTGGTCTCGATGGCCAAATCCTGATCCCAGCTCACGTAAACCCGAGCCGCCACGTCGGGTTGAACACGCCGCAACCATACTTGCACTCCCGAAGGGTCTGGATTATTGGTGGAGCACGAAATCCCTGGCGGTCTTTCCGCAACAGGGATTGTATGCACCCGCATCGCTTCAGCAGGATTCAGCGGACGAAGTTGATCGATGACTTGGTCCGGCAGAACAGCGTGAGAAGCCTGAGTCCAACGCCAAGCCAAAGGAAACTCTCGAATCGTCATGGTAGCCCAGGATTTGCCGAACGTTGCAGATCAGAGATCAGCGCCAGTGAAGCTTGACTGCCAACCACCGCGGGGTCACTGCGGCTGGACTCGCTTCGCAACAATTGTCTTTTTGGCGTCGGACTGACATAAGTACGATTCGCGGCGTCGAGTGCAAGGGTTTTCGTTGAGCGCGTGGGTATGTGTATTACCTGTCATCTACGGGGTCCGAGCCTTCGTATTCGTACCGGGAAGCGTGGTATTTGCGGAATGATTCACACGGACAAAGTAAGGATCATATCCGGACTTGGCTTGGGCCGGTTTCACGCTGGGGGCGTCGCTCACATCCCTTCCGACCACAACCCGCCTGGGCCTCGCACTCTGAACCGACCAGGAATAGCGAAGCAAGCCTGCAACAGTCAGGGCCATCAAGAGGGCAAGCCAGGCGATCTTTCGTCGTGTCATACATAATGGAGCGATTCTGGGTGCGGCTCGTTCAACCTGCTCTTCCGCCCCAACTAAACTCAGGGGGGTGGCTAATGGGCCACAAATGGGAACACAACGCGCCGCCGCCCTCCGCCGTATTGATCCGCCCTTCCGAAGCCCCGGAGGGGCGGCATGAGAATAGCCCAGGGCAAGGCCGCTGAGGCTGCCGCCCTGGGTAAAGAGCCACTCCACTCAGCCTCTTTTCTTCTTGTGGTTTAGCGCGCCTCCGGTGCGTCAAACCACAAGAAAAAAAAGAGAGCATCTTGCGTCCGTAACCCCGGGCGGCGCTGCGCTTGCCCGGGGCTATTATCAGGTCGTCCCTACGGGACTTCGGGAGGGGTGAGGTTCTAACCCTCATCCCTCCCTCTATCTTTTCGGCTTTCGTTTTCGACGGATTTGGTGTAGAGGCATCCATGTTCTGCGTGCGCATGCCCATCGAAAAATCGCGCGTTCAGGCCCTTTGAAAACGCGCTTCTTTCAAACTACGGTCCGATGGCTTCTCCTCGGTGCTCTGAGCGCGTCGGTCCACTTTTTGAGCGGAGGTGAATATGTGGGATCGGTGGCCGGGTCAGGTTCGCCCACGATTTTGTCCGCGGGAACAGAAATTCTTGGCGCTGGCGGCGGCAGCGGGTCGTTCACTTACAAGGGCGGAGGGAATGCGGTGGATGCCGCGGTGGCCGCCATGCTCACGGCGTGCGTCATGAGTCCGCAGGCGTGCAGTCTTGGGGGCTATGGAGGTCATATGTTGATCTACAAAGCGGGCTGGGACGGAGGGCCGCGCCTGGTGATGTGTATTGATTTCAACACCACCGCCGGTTCGGTGGCTTCCTCCAACATGTTTGTTGGCAGCGTGGACTTAACCAACGGCCATTGGACCGGTTCCTCGCCGCCCGCCAGCCGAATCGGTTGGAAGGCGGTAGGTGTGCCCGGGACATTCGCCGGCATCTACATGGCGCAAACTAATTATGGCCGCCAGGCAAGCGGCACCAATTTCTTTCCATTTGCCGAAATCATGAAGCCGGCACTCTCCCGGGTCGCCAGCGGCCAGGCAGCCGGCAACGCTTATTACACTCTGAGCAGCGTCAGCAACCTGCTGATGGATCTCTACACCAATAGTCCCGGCTATGTGGACAGCAATGGAAATCCCAATCCCAACAGCAGCAATGATCCTTACGGTGTCTTTTACTCCGGCGACATTGCGCGAGACATCGCTGCGGCGATGGCCACCAACGGCGGCACGGTGACTTATGCCGATATGACCAATTACAGGCCGCTGGAGGTGACGCCTTACATGCGGCACTTCGCCTGCCCAAACGGCACGCCGGCCACCGTTTATGTCGCCCCGCCAGGCTCGGCCGGTCTCTCCGTTTTGCAACAGGTCGCCATCATTGAAGCGCTCGGCTGGACTAACGGTCCGAACGGCTCCTGGGACGGGTTGCACTATTGGCATTCGCGGGCTGAAGCCGCGCGTTTGATGTGGAAGGAACATTATCAATGGCTCGGCGACCCTTGGAGCGGGGTGCTGCCGCCGGATTTTCTTGGCAATGGCAGCACCAATTTCTGTGAGCAACTGCTCGCGCATGCTACCAATGGTTACCCATCCGGTTGCCCGTGGGATAGTAACGAGAAACCGCTCACCAACAGCCTCGCCCACTCGATCCTTCAAGCCGTCAATACGCAAACCAACATTTCCATCGCGATCGATTGGGACGATATCCGCTTCGGCACGTTCCATATCTCGACGGCGGACAAATGGGGGAACTGCGTCTCGGTCACCTTCAGCATGGGCGGCGGATTTGGCGCCCAGGTCGGCGTGACCAATCGCGGCCTGGTATTCGGGCAGGGCATTGCCCTGTTCGATGCGCGTCCCGGTTGGCCCGATTCAATCGCTCCCGGCAAGCGGCCCGTGAATAACATGTGTCCGGCCATCGTCATCCCGGACTTGCCAGCCTCGCCGACCAATGGGGTCGTCGGGGGCCGCCCGCCGTTTGCGGTGGGAGGCGGCGGAGGTTCCACGATTGAAAATCATCGGGCAATGCAGTTGATTAAGTATTTGATAGAGCCGCCGTCCAGCCCCGTGGCCGATCCGCCATTTTGGTTGTACAACTTCGAAGGGAACACGACCATCTACATGCGCCCTGCTTATCCCGCGGGTGTCCAGAGTTACCTTACTAGTGTCGGTTTTAGCGCTCCTGGTCCGCCACCGTCTTCCGGAGATTATCCCTATGTCGAGGCATGGATTGCGCCGAGCATTACGACCCAACCTGCAAGCACAAACGTGAACAGCGGCGACACCGTCACGCTGGCTGTCGGGGCTACCGGGTTGCCATTGTTCTATCAATGGCTCAAGAACGGTGTTCCCTTGACTGACGGCGGTCCGATCTCAGGAGCCTTGACTCCGCGCCTTACCATCTCGCCGGTCACCAGTGGCGCGGTTTACTCGGTCGTCATCACAAACGGCGGTTCGAGCATCACCAGCGCGCCGGCGGCGTTAACCATCAACGGCGCGCCGGTCATTGTCATTCAACCTTCCAGCACCACAAACCTCGCGGGCACACTGGCCACTTTTTCGGTTCAGGCCACGGGCCCGTCACCCCTGAATTACCAATGGCTCAAGAACGGCGCCTACGTGGCGGATGGCAACAATATCTCTGGTTCAACGACAGCTCAGTTGAGTGTGGATGCAGTATCGGCGGCGGACACTGGCACTTATTCGGTCGTGGTCAGCAACTCATCCGGGAGCGTGAGCAGCTTTGGCGCGACTTTGGCGGTAGTCAATTCCTCGCCCTACCTGTCGGTGCTCTGGCAAGTCGGCCCGGGGGATGCGCAGCCGTGGATGAATATCAGCGGCGCGACCTCCGTTCCGAATCAACGCACGATCGCCTATAACGCGCTCTCCAATCATCTCTACGTCGTTTCGCGTTCAAGCAACACCACCTCCAACTACGTTATTTACGTTCTTAACGCAACCAATGGCGCTTTTCTCTATACGCTCAGGACCAATGGCGTCCAATGCGACGTCGGAAAAGGCGGCATTGGTCTGGTCGGCATTTCGGTTGCCGATGACGGAGCTGTTTATGCCTGCAACATGGCGCCTGATGCCTCGGGCAGCGGCGGAACCCAACCGGTTAGCCAGTTCCGGGTTTACCGCTGGGCCAATGCTCACAGTAATACCACCCCGAGCCTGATATTTAAGGGTGATCCCACCGGCAGCGGCACTCCGCAGCGTTGGGGCGATAACCTGGCCGTCCGGGGCGCCGGCACAAACACACAAATACTCGTAGATATGACCTACTTTGGGGCAACTGCAGGCACAAACGGCTATGCTGCTATCCTTTCTCCGAGCAATTCTTTCCTGACCAATTTTTTGGCCCGCTGGTTTACCACGACCAACTTTGCTACGACCGTCGGGCGCAGCTTGGAATTTGACACCACCAACAATGCCATCTGGCAAAAAATGCCGGGGGCGCCATTGTTCAAAACGATGTTTAATCCGGCCAGTAATCTGGGCGGCACCCGCATTGGCTCGACGACCCTGCAGGCGGTGCCCAGTTTTCCGGTCGGCCTCATGGGGGTAGGGCTGGATTTGGCCCACCATTTGGTTGCGGGCGTCTTCTCCAACGGAACGGCGGTCGCAGATACCGTGAATCTGTACGAGATCAGCAATCTCGATGCACCATTGTTGCTCTCGCAGTACGAATTTCCAACTACCCCTCGCGTTGCCAATGGCAACGTTATCAGCCAGACCCTGATCAAGAACGATCGGTATTTCTCCATTGACGCAAACAATGGAATTCTGGCGCTACAGACGAAAATTCCTCAGTCTATGGTCAGGATAAGCCAGTACCAGAAACTGTCGCCCCAGAGCGCATTCCAGTTTGGTTATTTTAACCACAGCAATGCCAGCCCCTATGCGGTCTATGCCTCCCCCGACCTCCTCAACTGGAACTATTTGGGCATGGCTACGCAGGGCACTCCCGGTCATTTCCAATTCACCGATCTGCAAGCCACCAGCCTTTCGCGCCGGTACTATCAACTGCGATGGCCTTAAATCCCGCCCTGGCCTGACTCGAAGCGTTCGCCCCGTCGAACCCGGCGATTATACCTCATTGATAATGGAGTGAGCCAACTGCCCCTTGAGGCCGATGACAATGAGTTCCGCGCCTTGGCTTGTTTTCTCGATACCCACGGAATACGCGAAAGGTGGCAACTTCCCCTTTTCCGTGACGTGGATTACATGGCAGCCGTATTTGTCGATGTCCGCGATGGTCTTTCGTTCACCTCGTCCATGGATTGCACTTTGTATGGTAACGATCAGCGCAGGCACGCCGGGCTAAGGACGTTGAAATGCAACCGAGACGAGCTCCAGGCGTTGGCTGACGCGGGTTGTTCGGCAAATTTTTCATTTGGTTTTCCTGCGCTTTTCTAGCAACAACTCAAAAGCGACGCCAACTACAACCCCCATGAGTGCCGCGAGCGGCAAAGGGCCATAAACAAGTCCGTCCACGCCGTTGTTGGTCATCGGAACGCTATATGCTGTAAAGGCGAATGCCCAAAGGCCTGCAACGAATACTACACCACCGGCAACTCCAAACCAAAATCGGCGAGTCACCATCGACGCTTTGTCATCCTCGGGTTTCACAGTGCCGAACGCTCTGCGTCAGGCGCGCCGGGCACCTGAGCAACGATAAACCGCAAGGCACAATCCGGCGTCGCCTGCACGCAGTGGTTGGGTGTGTTATTTCGAATCCGCATGCCACTCGCTCTCCGGGCAGTCAGTGAAAAGGCTCAATTGGCCACCGTACCCCATGTTCTTGCACGCGCTTTGCAGGTCGGGGAATCTGGGATGACCTCGCAGGTCGCGCGACATCAGGAAGAAGACCGTAACCGCTTGATTGGTTCTCCAGATGGCTGGTGCGACAACTCCGGGCTGCATTTTCAGCCACTCCGCCAGCGCATTATCATCTGGGGGGAGGGACGCATACCGAGCGCGTACGTGGTAACCGTATGAAACGTGAACAACTCGAACAAGGGTCTGCCACCCGACTAACCCAATCACCGCCGCGACGCCAACGCTCCAAGCAACCGTGCGTGCTTTCATACATGCACCCAACGGAGAGCATCAGCGACCCGGCGCCAATAAACGTTCAGCATTGAAACAAAACGTAATCGCCGGGTTCGCTGCATGCAATTGTTAGCCTTCACCGTCGTAGCTCTCTGAATCCAATTTGCAGGAGTCCGCGCCGCGCGCTCTCCAAATCCTGAGCAGACTCTATCGTAATCATCTCTCGATAGGAAGGAAACCCGCCGTTGTCGGAATCTGCTCGCGATACGCGATTGCTCAAGAACTGTGGGCTGAGCCGCCTCATCTCCTCCTCAGCAGCGACGTCCTCTTTAAGCTGTGGCCAAAAACTTAGGCTACCACAAAAATGCCGCTCACTCTCGAACCAACTTCCGCCGCTGTCGCGAGCCACAGCACAAGAGCGAACCCCGCCTGAATGACTGTCACGGTATCGAATCGCTATCCACGCGCCGTTGGTAAGCGGAATGAACAATCCCAAATTGCCGACAGCGCTCGCCAACTCGCTCGTGGACCGTGCAGCCTTCAGAATTGTGAGCGACTCGCGTCGAGTCTGTGAATGCCATCTCGCGGGATAAATCGCGAAAGCATATATAAGGAATCCAGCAACCACCAAAAGTACCAAGAGCCCGATGATCTTCAATGCACGCATGCCGTCTGACGCAGGCTAACGGCCCGGCTCAGGCAGGCCGAGCCTATGATGCACAAATGCAAACAGAAGCGCGATCTCGGCCTTGCCTGCAGCCGGATGGTTCGACGTTAGGACTTGCATTTTAGTCTCTGCTGAAAGGTCTCGGAATCAACGCTGCTGCTCCCGAACATATCTATAAACCGATTGAGGATCTCTCTCTTCCATTTGAGGTTCTCGTTCGGGTCCATCCCTTCTGCGCGGAAAACCTCTTCTGCAAATGCGTCGGCATCCCAGGACTCCATTGCGCATATTCTGGCGTTGTCGTCTGGAGGTAGGCAAAAACCAAGGTCAACGCAGATGTCGTAAAGCAGGAAGTCGAGCGCCTCCTGCATTGTTGTGGGTGGGCGGCGCTTTTTCATCTTACGTCGAACAGTATGAATGACCTGAAGTCCTCGGCGAGAGGATGAGGATGGGGTTCTGCATAGAGGAAAATTGCCGGGTATAGAGGGATTTGTCAAATGAGCGGGGTTGAGAGTTGATTGTTGACGGTTGAGAGCAATCGGACTTGATTTTACGCAGTTCGGGCGAAACTGGCAAACAGCAAGTCATGAAACCAAGCCACGCAACTGTCGCTGCCTAGGGAACTCCTCTGCGGAGCTTGAAACGCAACATGATTTGACTTTCGCCTGAGCCAGCGTTTGTTACGCTTTGGCATGCGCACGGCAATTTACCCGGGCAGTTTCGATCCCTTAACCAATGGCCATCTGGATGTTATCCAGCGGGCGACCAAACTGTTTGACCGCGTGATCGTGGCGGTGGCCAAGAGTGAGAGCAAGAATCCGCTTTTCTCTCTGGAAGAACGGGTCGCCATGGTGGCCGGCACCATCGGGCATTTGCCGACGGTTGAGGTGGATTCCTTTGAAGGATTGCTGGTCCAATACGTCGAGCAGCGGGGCGCGCACGCCGTAATCCGGGGTTTAAGGGCCGTTTCGGACTTTGAATTTGAATTTCAGCTTGCCTTGATGAATCGTAAATTGAATGAGCGGGTGGAAACGATTTTTATGATGCCAAAGGACACCTACACGTTTCTGAGTTCGCGAATTGTAAAGGAAATCGCGCGGCTGGGGGGCGATGTGAGCGCGTTCGTGCCGGCGCACGTGCGGAAAGCCCTTTCGGAACGGTCAACGCTGGTCCCGGCCTAGGAGAGATTTGTGTCGTTAACGGTCAATCTGAGGCATTTGGAGAATCGCAATGTGCAGTTGCAGGGTCAATTGCCCATAGCCCAACTGGACCTGGACACGCGGGATGAGATGATCCAGGGCAAAACCCCGTTGGATTACGATTTGGAAGCGCAACGGATTGAAGAGGGGTTATTGATTCAAGGACGTTTGGCCCTGGTCCTGGACTGCCAATGTGTGCGTTGTCTGAAGGCGTTCCGGTTTGAGCTAAAGCTCCCAAATTGGACCTGCCATTTGCTTTTGGCCGGCGAAGAACCGGTTGAGGTGGTCAATGATTGCGTGGACTTGACGCCTTATGTGCGGGAAGATATTCTGCTGGCGTTTCCGCAACATCCGTTGTGTGACCCGGAATGTCGCGGCTTGCCCCAAAAATCCAGTGGGAAGCCGGCCCCCGCCAATAAAAGCGGCGACAAGAAAGCAGACTTGTCGGCGTGGTCTGAGTTAGATAAGTTAAACCTTTAGAGAAACTAGATAAAATTTAATAATATGGGTGTTCCCAAGCGAAAACCATCCCGCAGCCGCCAACGCATGCGCCGGGCCTACAATAGCGTGCTCAAGCTGCCTCAACTCAGCACGTGTCCCCAATGCGCCGCGCCTTACCGCCCGCACCGGGTCTGCCCTGCTTGCGGGTATTACAAGGGCCGGCAGGTTCGCACGGTCAAAGTGGGCGCCTGAGGGGTATCTTCGCGCGCGGCCCGTACCTGCGTTCGGTCCAGCTTTATGCGCATTGCAGTCGATGTGATGGGTGGCGATCACGGCTGCGGTGTCGTCATCGAAGGCGCCAAGCGCGCCCTCCAGGAGCACAAAGAAATCTCGACGCTTTTCCTGATTGGGGATAAGGCCGAGATTCACGCCGCTTTGCCGGCCGGAGGCTTCCGCGACCATCGGGTGCGCGTGATCCATGCCAGCGAGGTGCTGACGATGGAGGACAAGCCCGCGGCGGCGGTGCGCAGGAAGAAAGATTGCTCGCTGGTTCGAGCGGTTGAATTAGTGAAGGAGGGCAAGGCCGACGCCGTGGTTTCCGTGGGCAATACCGGGGGAATTTTTTCTGCCGCCACTTTCAAACTCGGACGCATTGCCGGGGTGGACCGGGGGGCCATAGCGACGGTGATGCCGAACTCCGAACAGGAGTTCGTCCTGCTGGATGCCGGGGCCAACATCGAGTGCAAACCCATGCACCTGGCTCATTACGCGATCATGGGCAGCATTTACTCGCGTGAAATTCTTGGCCGCAAAAATCCCCGAGTGGGCATCCTGAACATTGGGACTGAGGATACCAAAGGCAACGAACTGACCCTGGAAGCCTTCAAGCTTTGCAAGCAACTGGACCTGAACTTTATCGGGAACGTGGAAGGCCACGGTTTATTCGAGGGCGCCGTAGACGTCGTGGTTTGCGACGGTTTTGTGGGAAATATTGTTTTGAAAAGCTGCGAGAGCCTGGCGACGGTGATTTTTTCCCTGCTCAAGCGTGAACTAACCGCCAACCCGCAACGGCAGCTTGGAGCGTTGCTGGCCAAGAATGCGTTTCGTAACATTAAGCGGCGCATGGATCCCGAGGTCTATGGCGGCGCGCCGTTGCTTGGATTCAATGGCGCGGTGCTCAAAGCCCATGGCTCAGCCCGCGAGCGCGCGATCGCCAGCGCCATTCGAGTGACGACGGAAAATTTGCAACATCAAGTCAATCAGATCATCGCCCAGGAAATCGCACGCGCCAATACGCGCCTGGGACAACTTGCCCCGCCCGACAATTAGATTCATGAGACCCTCTGCATCGACTAAATTCAACAACCCACGCGCGCGATACAACTTCCAAGGCCGGAGCTGCTCCGTCTCAGGGGTTGGTTCCTACGTGCCGGGCAAGGTGCTAACCAACGCCCAACTCGAAAAAATGGTGGATACGTCTGATGAATGGATCATCAGCCGGACCGGCATCCAGGAACGCCGCCTGGCTGCGCCCAATGAATTCACTTCCGACCTGGCGGCGTATGCCGCGCAACGTGCCATGCGAAAGGCAGGTGTCAGCGCCGAACAAATCGACCTGATCATTGTGGCGACGATCACACCGGACATGCCCTTTCCCTCGACGGCCTGCCTGGTCCAACAAAAGATCGGCGCTCGCCGCGCCGCTGCGTTTGATATTGAAGCGGCGTGCTCCGGCTTCATTTATGCGCTCGAGGTGGCGCAGCAATTCATTATGTCTCGGACCTATGATACGGTCCTGGTCGTTGGGGCTGAAAAACTTTCTTCCATCGTGGATTGGGAAGACCGCAACACCTGCGTTCTCTTCGGGGACGGCGCCGGAGCGGCGGTGCTACAAAATCGGCCGGATTCACATGGCCTGCTGACCGCGGTCATGGGGGCTGATGGGGACAAAGCCGATTTGCTGTTCATGCCCGGCGGTGGCAGTCGCTGCCCCGCCACCGCCAATTCAGTTGCTTCGCGCCTGCACTTCTTGCGGATGGAGGGCAAGGAAACGTTCAAAAACGCGGTGCAAGCCATGCAAACGGCCGCCGAAGAAGCCTTGCGGCGTTGTGAAATCGACATCACGCGCATCAAATGCATCATCCCGCACCAGGCCAATCGGCGCATCATCGACGCCGTAGGCGAACGCCTGGGCGCGCGGCCCGACCAGCTTTTTGTCAACCTGCACCGCTACGGCAACACCTCCGCGGCTTCAGTAGCCATTGCGCTGGATGAAGCTGTTGAATCCGGAATCGTCCAACGCGGTGATCTGCTGTTGCTGGTTGTTTTTGGAGCCGGTCTGACCTGGGGCGCCGCAGTAATCGAGTGGTAAACCCCTGACATCACAGACCCTCTTTCTGGTGCTTGGCGACGGCTTCAATCCGGCTGCGCACGTGCATTTTTTGGCAAATACTTTTCACGTAAGTGCGAACGGTTTCGACTCCAATGTTCAGGCGTGCTCCGATCTCCTTGTACAGATAGCCTGAGGCGAGCAGGGAAATGACTTGCTGCTCGCGTGGCGATAGATTGTTGGCTTCTTCGGGCGATGGCCCGAGCAGGTGGAAGTGTTGAACTACCTTTCGGGCAATGGAGCCAGACATGGGCGCGCCACCTGAAAAGACATCGCGGATGGCCTGGACTAACTGTTCAGGTGGGCCGGATTTGACGAGATAGCCGCTGGCCCCTGCTTTCAATGCTTTGAAAATGCGTTCGTTGTCTTCATAGACCGTGACCATGATGACTTGAAGGGTGGGCAGGATTTTCTTCAGTTCAGAGACACACTGAATGCCGGACATCTTCGGCAGTTTGATGTCCATCAGCACCACGTCCGGTTTCTTTCGCGGAACAGTTTCCAACGCCTCTTCGGCGGATGCACAAACGCCGATGCATTGGATGTCTTGAAGGCCCTGCAGAATTTGGGAGAGCTGCTCGCGCAACCTGCTGTCATCTTCAACGACAATAACCGATTTCTTCATAGTGTATTACGGTCGAGACTCATCATCGCGTCCTGGGGAGGGTTAGCTGCAACTGAACGCGTGTGCCTGCACCCGGCTCGCTTTCTACGAGGCACTTTCCGCCGATGTCCGTCATTCGGCGGAGCATATTGGTCAAGCCGCTGCCGTTTGGGCTTTTTTTCGGATCAAATCCGCAGCCGTTGTCTTGAACTGAAACCACCAGGGTGCCGGCCTCAAACTCGACTCGCAAAATGATTTCGGTGGCGCGCGAGTGCTTGATGACGTTGTGGACGGCTTCCTTGACTACCATAACGATAGGGTGTCTTAATTGGCTGGAGATTTGGAGATCGCCCGGCAGATCGGAAATGCTCCAGCGGCAGGGCAGTTGAGCATGTTCACACAGGTGGTTGCTCATCTGGCAAAGGTAATTTCCCAGGGCGTCGAGGTTATCATTCTCCGGGCTCACGGCCCAAACGGTTTCGTAAAGTGCGGCGACCAACTCGCGGCTCAAGTTAGAAATGTGATCGAAATCGGCGGCGGCGGATGCCGGCAAGAATGGTTTCGTCTTGGCCAGGGCGCTGGCCAGGGAGATCTCCGTGACCCTGGCGCCGAGATCGTCATGAATATCGCGGGAGATTCTCAACCGCTCCTGTTCCAAGGCGCGCTCTCCTCGCAGGCGCGAGAGCTCGAGCCGCGTTCGATGCCAGGCCAGGTACCGCCACACTCCCAGGATTAGTCCAGCGGCTGAAAAGCCGGTTAACGTCCAAAACCACGATGTTCTCCAGAACGGTGGCGGCACAATAATTCCGAGCGAGATTGCAGCCCCGGTTGGGCGGCCAAAAATATCCACTCCAGCGACGTGGAAATGATAATTGCCTTCGGGCAGTTGCTTGTAATTTGCGGCTGAGGTGTCGCCAGTGCCGATCGTGAAAGCTTCGTTCCATTCAATCAAAATGTTGTCGCCTGGCTGGACGGATGGCGCGGAAGCCATGGTGTTGTGCCATTCCGCGTGGCTGGCGCTGTCTTCGTCAAGGACCGCCAAGGCTTTTTGTGCAGGGTTTTGTCCCAAGGTAACGACCTTGGCCATGCTTGAATGAGTTCCATCCCGCTCCCAACGCGGTGGAGGCGAATTGCCGGCCTGTTCCAACTCGGTATCCGAGGGCGATTGCATGAGGACTACCGGAGGCGAACCGGTCGAGATTTTTGAGACGATCAAATTGGCGACGGCATAAACGCCCACAGTGGAGGGTGGGCCCGCGGACGAAACGACCACCATAAAGCGTGAAGCATTCGGCGGCGCGACGACGGTCTCGCGGCGATGGGTTAAGGGACAGGTAGCTAATGATCCGTTCCAGCCTGGGCTGTCACCGTCTATCCTAAAATTCCTGAGAACCAGTTGGTCACCGGCAGCGGTGTAAAAGCGAACGGTAAGATACATGTCACCGAAGGAATCCCGCCAATTGGGATCGTAGCCCTCCAGCTTGTAACGGATGCGTACGGGAGCACGGACGGAGTTCGTGCGGGTCGCAAAGGCGATGGAAATATTTTCGGGAGATGCACCGATACTGACGTCCCCATTTTCGCGCCATTTCATCTGCTTACCATTCACAGTGATCGAGCGGATTTCCAACGAATCTGCGGCCGATCCGGAAGAGGACGGCTGCGCGTGGGTTTCCCACGCAATAAGACCAAAGACCAGCAGCAAGCGGCACATGTTAAAGATAGACAGAAAACATTTCCACCGGCTGGGTTCAATCGCAATCGGGACCCGGTTTGTGGGGACTGGAACTGCAAAGGACTTTGGCCGGGGAACCCATGAATCATGATATCCACGATATTAGGCAGACCAGCTATCCACGTGGGCAGTGCCTACGAGTTACGAGTCGAAGACACAGCACGCTACCCGCTAAAGCACCGAGTTTCATCAGCGATTGCGCGGCTTGTCTTCATCGCGCGTAATGGTTATTCATGGCATAACATGCAGCGAGCTTGGTGTGGTTTGGCCCTCTTTTGTTGCTCAGGTAAAAGCTTCAAGAGCCTGATGGGTTGGAGGGTTTGTCCAGCCCTAGAACCGATCAAAAAGAAAAAGCTACGAGAGTGAACATGATTTCCAAAATCATCGGCCTTTCAGTGATCGTCCTTTTGTTGACCCACGGCGCCGCGAACGCTGCGGCGCCGAATGTCTTGTTTATCCTCGCCGATGACAGCGGTTATTCCGACCTTGGATGTTACGGCAGCGAGATCGCTACCCCGAACCTTGACTCCCTTGCCCGCAATGGCCTGCGTTTTACCCAATTCTACAATACAGCGCGTTGCTGGCCATCGCGCGGGGCCTTGCTTACGGGCTACTACGCGCAGCAGATTCATCGCGATGCCCTGCCAGGCCTGGGCGGCGGCGCTGGGGGTATCCGCCCGTCCTGGGCACGGCTCGTGCCGGATTTCCTCAAGCCCGCAGGCTACCGTTGCTATCACAGCGGCAAGTGGCACATTGACGGCAAGGTCCTCGCCGGCGGGTTTGATCGCTCGCTTTGCGTGAATAACCACGGGAACTATTTTAGCGCCGCGGGCAATTTGATCGACGACCAGCCAGTCACCCCGGCGGCCAACGAAGCCGGCTACTATGTAACCACCACTATCGCCAACCACGCCATCGAGTGCTTGAAGGATCATGCTGCCAAATACCCGGACCGGCCATTCTTTCAATATGTCGCCTTCATCGCGCCGCATTTTCCGCTCCAGGCCTTGCCGCCGGACATCGCCAGGTACCGGGACAAATACCTCAACGGCTGGGAGGCAATGCGCCAGGCGCGCTTCGGTCGGCAGCGGGAAATGGGCATCGTCAATACAACTTTGTCCGCGCTCGAGCGGAGCGCCGGCCCGCCCTATGCGTTTCCGGAAGCGCTCAAGATACTAGGCCCCGGGGAAGTAAACCGCCCGCTGCCATGGGGTGAACTCACGGAGGAACAGCGCCGGTTCCAGGCCACGAAGATGGCGATCCACGCCGCGATGGTGGATCGAATGGATCAGGAACTCGGGCGCATCGTAGCGCAACTCAAGGCGATGAACGCCTTGGAGAACACGATCATCTTCTTCGCCTCCGACAATGGGGCCAGCGCGGAGATCATGGTCCGCGACGGCGGGCACGATCCGGCAGCGCCGCCAGGCAGCGCGAAAAGTTACTTGTGTCTCGGTCCGGGTTTTTCCAGCGCCTGCAACACGCCGTTCCGACGGCACAAGACCTGGGTGCACGAAGGCGGCATCAGCACACCGCTCATCGTGCATTGGCCGGCGGGTATCAAACTCCGTGGCGAATTGCGCCACACGCCGGGGCACGTCATCGACGTGGTGCCGACAGTGCTTGAATTGACTGGCGTCCGAAAACCGAAAGAGTGGAAAGGCGAACCGCTTCCCGAGGCCCCTGGGCGCAGCCTGGTGCCGGCTTTCGACAAGGATATCTTGATTGAGCGACCGAGCCTGTGGTGGCTCCACGAGGACAACCGCGCCGTGCGCGTCGACGATTGGAAGCTCACCGCAGCCAAAGGCGAACCATGGGCACTTTACGATTTGAGCGCCGATCGCGCCGAACAGATCAATCTGGCGGCCAAGATGCCGGACAAGGTGAAACAATTGGAACGAGTTTGGCAGGAACAAACTGACCGCTTCAGCGAACTGGCCCGAAAAACCCTTTCCGACCCGCCACAGCCAAAAGGCGGTAAAAGCAAGGAGAAGAATGGTAGCAAATAGCTGGCGCAGAACGCAGTTGTGGCGAAGGTTGAAGAAATTCCCAGGACAAAGGTTCTGTTAACGATGGTGGGTGGGAAACTGGTTGTAAATAGCAGAGGAGGCAACTTTGCGGTTCGAAAATATGCGGCATGTCCTGGTCTACTGTAATTGATAGTATTGACGCGCCAGCATGGACTCTATGGTGTCGTCGAATCACCGACTGGTATTCATGGTATGCATAATTTCGCCATGCGCGTAAATCTAGAATTGCCGGAGCCGAAAGAATTTACGTGGGGTTGCTGTGGGGGAGTTTGTATCGAAGACGGTGATCTGCTGTCCGGTGCCTTGTATGAGCGAAGCCCCGGGTAATGAAGCCCAAGACCCGGCGGCGAGATTCGGAGAAGATTCGACCGCGTAGTTTTGACCGGCAAAGCTTCTAAAGCCAATGGCGGTGTTGCTGCGAACCTCGAAGGTGTTCACCTGCGGCCTTATGGTGAGCGCAAGGCTGGTCTCAAAGCCCGCAGCGATTGCCACAAAGTTACTCAGTCCGGGTGGATTTCGCGCCTGCCCCAGGTGCGGATACGAAAGTCCGAGCCCCGCACCATTGCCTTTTCGGGCGAATGGGAATTTGCCGGGTGCATGGACTGGGAGAACCTTTGTTCGATCTGGGATTTACACACGTCGGCATGTTGGCACCGCATGAGAAATATGTCGAGGCGAAGTTCCGAAAACGAGGTTTGACTGCAGGAGCGATGAGCAGGGACCTTCAGTCTGCGCAACAGGCTCGAATCAAAATAAGCTAGAACGAAGGAGCCGAACAGGACATGGCATGCGCTTCGGCGACTGCCTTGTGAGTGATCTGGCCGTTCATGACGTTGATGCCGCTCGAGAGGGCGGGCTGACGCTGCGCGGCTTCAGCCAAGCCGGAGTCGGCGAGCAGTTCGATGTAGCGATAAGTGACATTGGTCAAGGCTTGCGTGGCGGTGCGGGCGTAAGCGCCGGGCATGTTGGCCACACAATAATGGGTCACGCCTTCTTCGACGAATACCGGGTTGTCGTGGGTCGTGGGGCGCGAGGTTTCAGCGCAGCCGCCCTGGTCGATGGCGATATCGACGAGCACGCTGCCGGGACGCATGCGGCGGAGCATGTCGCGCCCAATGAGTTTTGGCGCTTTGGCGCCGGGAACGAGCACTGCGCCAATCAGGAGGTCGACGCCGGGTAATAGCTCGAGCAAATGCGCTTCATTGGAGTAGAGCGTGTGAGCGGTATGCAGGGTGATATCCAGGAAGCGCATGCGCTCCAAATCCACTTCGAGGATGGTGACGTCCGCACCCAGGCCCTGGGCCATGCGCGCGGCGTTGATGCCTGAGGCGCCACCGCCAAGGACCACGACTTTGCCCGGCAATACCCCGGGCACGCCGCCGAGCAAAACTCCGCTGCCATTGTTATGTTTGGCTAGAAAATATCCGCCCACGAGGATGGACATGCGCCCGGCGATTTCACTCATCGGCTCGAGCAAAGGCAGCCGGCGATTTACTTCGATGGTTTCATAAGCCAGGGCCGTGACTCCGGATTTCATGAGCGCTTCGGTCAAAGCCCGGCTGGCGGCGAGGTGCAAATAGGTGAAGAGGATCTGGCCGGGACGCAGCAGCGCAAACTCCGACGGTTGTGGCTCCTTAACTTTGACCACCAGGTCCGCCTTATCAAATACGGCTGAATGCTCGCTGACGAGGGTGGCGCCGGCCTGGTTATAATCGGCATCGGGATAGCCGGCGCCGGCGCCGGCGTTGCGCTCGACAATCACCTGGTGGCCGCGCTTGATAAGCTGGTAAGCGGCCGAAGGCAGCAGCGCGACACGATACTCCTGGCCTTTGATTTCTTTAGGGACGCCGATGATCATGAGATGTTAATGACTAATGACGACTGACTAATGACGAATTAATGACAAATGGCGAAAGACGAAACAACGATTAAATGGGCGACGGCCGGTTCGATTTATTGCAGGGATCAGAGACTCCTCACGTCGTCTTCACAATTTCTTGAATTAGTCGTGGCTTTGATTTCGAATGACGGTCTCTTGAAGTAACTTTTGTTATTCATTCAACTCCTTCACCGCCTCGCTGGGCACCAGTCCTGTGGTCCGATTGGCCAGGGCCAGCATGCTGACAGCGGAGGCAGCTTTACGTTCGGCTTCTTCAATGCGATGATACTCGCCGTAGATTTCCCGGCGATCGGGGCCATCGCAAGTGATCAATTGCTGGCCTTGACCGGCGCGTAAAGCGACTAAAATGTCGTGGCAGGTCACATTTTCCAGCGGGCGCGCGGGGAAAAATGCCGGGTCGATGCCGACCGTTTCGATCACGAGACGTGAGGCGCACAGTGGGCGAAGAATCTGCTGAATAAGGCGGCTGGGAACGCATAATTGGTGCGCGAGTTCGGTGATGGTTACGGGCGGTTCGCCCCGGGCGAAGCGCTGACAAATGCAAGTCATAAGGCGCAGGGCGACGAATTCGCGGCCGCGTTGATTAACATTTTCAACCTGTTTCTCTTCCAGATAAGCGGCGCGGTTCTGAAAGGCGTAGGCCACTTGGGCGCCAAAAAGAAGGATCAACCAGCCGAAATACAAGCCAATCATGAACACGGGCACGATGGCCAGGCTGCCATAGATTTTGCTGTTGGAGACAACTCGGGACACAAACAACACACTGGCAAGATTGTTCAAGTGCCAGAGGATGCCGCCGACCAACCCGCCGACCACGGCCGCGGTCCAATGGACCTTGGTATTGGGGATGAGCATGTAGAATAACGCAAAAGTAAGGCATAAAAGCAAGACCGGCAGGATATGGAAAACCACGGCTGAGACGTAATGCCCAATTACCGGCATGGTGATCAGCAAGCGCTTGGTGGTTTCCAGGTGTGGCCCGGTGGCCAGGCCGATCGCCACCACCATGAGCAGAGGCGCCAGGCTGATGACTCCCCAGTAGAGCACGATGCGCATGAACCAGCTTCGCCCTCGGGCCACGCCCCAAATGTCATTAAAGGTATCCTCGATCCGGGTCAGCATGGAAATCGCCGCGAAGATGAGCAGGACGCTGCCCGTGACGCCTAAAGCACCACTGCGGGTATTCTGGATGAAGTTGTTGATGTAACGCGCCGCGTCCTTCCGGACTTTGACAGCCTGTTCATCCTGTGCGAAGGCGGGAAGGACCACTTCGTTGGTTTTCACGCCGCTAATCAGAACCGGGGGACGGTTAGTCTCCGGGTTCGGGGAAGTCGCGGCACCTTTCTCTTCGATAATCGCATTGGTGACAATGGTGACTGAGTTGGTGGTGAGCGCTTCCGCCGGCATGACGTTGGCGACCAGTTTCACAATGAATTGGTCGATGCGATCTTCGCCTTCCTTTTTTAAGAACGTGCTGGTGATGCTCATCACCACCGCCAACATGGGGACGAGCGCCAGCAAGGTGGCATAGGCCAAACCCGAAGCCCGGACCGGGCAGCGATTGCGCGCAAAACTGCGGGAGACCAGCACCCAGAAATGCACAAACTTTTGTGCCCGGGACAACTCGCCTTGCGAACCCAAGGCGCTCTCATCCCATAACGCCTGGGCCTCGCGTCGAAGTTTTTGGAACCTGGACTTAGTTCCCATATAGAATGCACCCTAACAGAGGCATCGGTCAAAGCCAAGCGGGGTCAAGAGTGGAGCCTCCACGAGCAAGCGGCGCGTCAGGTGCAGGGAAGCATCATGCGCCTTAGTCGCGAGAATCAAGGCAAAGAATCAAACTTGAACAGTCGTGTGGCTTCACGGGCCGGCCAGGCGCACACGATAGAGGCGCGAGCCGGTGGTAGTGGCGCCGCCGATGTCGAAATATGTGGCGGTGCCCGCGCCCGGGGCCTGGGCAGGGATCACTGGGCTCAGGTCTTGAAAGGCGGTGGGGTCGAGAGTGGTGGCGGTCTGGACCACATAACTGTGTCCGCCCTGCGTCGTCCATTCGATACGCACATCCGTGCCGTTCACCCGAGTAACGCCAGTCGTCTTAAACACAGAGTTCGGATCAAACGGGTCCAGGCCAGCGGCGGCCTTATTGCGATTGCTTTGGCCGGTGTTGTCGGCGTCCATGTCGGGATCGAGGATTGGAGGATGGTGCATGATGAGAGTGCCGCCGCGCTTGATGACGTGGCCGCACCAATTGGTGACCACGATGGTATCGACGACGAGGGTGCCCCCGGCTTCAATGGTCACAGAACCGTTCCGCGCGTCCAGAACAGCGGTGTGCGCGGCGTTAGTGACATAAAGAGTGCCGCCGCTCAGGACGACCGATCCGGGAGCGTTGTTGGAACAACCGCCCACAATGAAATTGGTTGATACATAAACTGTTCCACCCGATTGCTGGTACGCGCCGAGATAGCCAGGACTGACACCGGCGTACACCGCGGCGAGTCTGCCTACAAAGTTGCCGCTAACCCGCACCACCGAGGCATGGCCATTGCCGATGGTCAGGCTGGTGCCGGTGCCGTCCAGATCTCCGCCTTCCCAGATTATGAAATTGGCGTTGATCCCTGCGTTTGGTGCGGTGCCGGCACCTGTGACCTGGAGAGAGCCGCCGTTCATGTACAAGCCGCCTGAGCCGAGCCCGCTGGCGGAGCCGAGGATGAGCTGCCGCAGGGTGACGTGGCCGCCGAAGATATCCATGCGACCACTGCCGATGAAGCCGATGCGCATCTGGCCGGTGTTGGCCACCAGATTGCCATCAATGACGGTCACCAGGCTGGTGCTCAAAAGCGAGCCGCTGACCACGTTGAAATTTGGGCCGACACTTACATTCCCATTGCTTTGGATCAAAAGACCGCCTACGCCGCCGGCGCTGCTGCCGAGATTAATGGTGGGCGCCAGGAGAGTCGCATTCGATACCGTAACCAAACCAAGGCCCACACCCTGGACAGTAGTTCCGTTGTTGCCGATGCCCAGGGCCGCGGTGAGCTGAAGCAAGCCGCCATCCAGCACCTGCAGGGTTCCAATCGAGGCATTGGCTGCACCCAAGGTGAAATTGAACAGCGAACTAACAATGGCGTTGGAAATGAGAAAGCTGCTACCACCTTCAACTTGAAAGGGCCGGCTGGAAATCAGGTTCCCGGCAAGATCATTGAAGGCGCCGCCGTTGGTGAGAATGAGGGTGTCGGCCTGCAGAAAGCCGCGGTCAAGGGTGAGGGAACCGCCGTGGGCAACATCCACAAAGGCGTTTTGGGTGGCATTGGTAGCAAAGAGGCTGCCGTCCGCCTGAACTTTGACCAGGCAATTAGTGGAGAGTGGACTGCCAATGACCATATTTGAAATCCATGCCCACCCCGATAGAAAGTTGAAGAAGGTGTTGGTTCCGTCTACGTGCATCTGGCTATCCACCTGGAGGGCTGAATCGAATATCTGAAGAGTGGCAGCGTCGCGCAGGTCAAATTGCTGCTGGATATGGAGCGGAAGGAGCAGCCCGGCGCTGTTAAGCATTAGGGTGTTGTCAACCCTGCTCACGGTGAGGTTTGAGACGGTCATCGTGGCCGGGAAATTGATGGAAGTATTATTGTCGATCAAAACATTTTTGATGCCTTCGTTAGTGATGAACATCGACTGGAAAAAGTTCGGGGGTCCCAGGGACCAATTGAACGCGTCCTGCCAAAAGCCCGATCCCGAATTGATCCAGGAATTGGGCTGCGCGGCCAGTGGTTGTGCGAAAACCAGGACCGCTGCGGTAAGCAGGGTAGCTTTCGCGGACGTAAAGGAGCAAATTCTCATAGCCAGAACGCTTTTTCGGCCGTGTGTGGGTTATTCACAAATATCATATCACTATTCTATGCGGGGGCGCGAGGAAAAAATACTTGGATTGGGATGGGTCCAACTGCAGTGCTTTGGGCATTATCCGGGCTAGCGGCGGTTGCAAAATTCCGTTGCGCCGATAAAGTAAGGCCGTGCCGTCTGCGGTCATCACTCCTACCAACAGCACCTGGTTCTGTGCCGGACGCGAGGTTTTTCCGGCGATGATCAAGGCCATCGAAGGAGCCTCGGAATCCGTGCGGCTTGAAACTTATACTTTTACCGCAAGTCCTTTGGGGGAAGGGTTTCGACGAGCTTTGATCCAGGCTCGCGGCCGGGGCGTCCAGGTGCTGGTGCTAATTGATGGCCTGGGTTCCAGCGGGCTGCCGGAAATTTTCTGGGAGCCCTTGCGAGCTGTTGGAGGTGAAGTGCGCACTTTCAACCCCTGGCGCCTGCATCGTTTGGGGATTCGCAACCATCGCAAGTCTTTGGTCTGCGATCGACGGATTGCTTTTGTGGGCGGATTCAATATCGCCCCCGAATATGAAGGCGATGGGATAAATTGCGGGTGGTGTGATTTGGGATTGAAGCTGGAAGGTTCGTTGGCAGAGCAGCTTGCCCTCGCTTTCGATGATATGTTTGAGCGGGCCAGCTTCGATCACAAATTCCTCGACCGGTTGCGCCAGTCAGGCGCCAAGAGGGCGGTCGTCTCGCGGCGCGAACAACTGTTGCTCAGCGGTCCAGGCCGAGGGCGCAATCCTATCAAGCGCGCTTTGAGGAGCGATCTGGCCAAAGCGCGGGAAGTGCAGATCATGATGGCTTACTTTTTGCCCACCTGGCGGATTCGCCGGCAACTCGGGCGCGTAGCGCGCAACGGCGGGCGCGTGCAATTGATTTTGGCCGGCAAGTCCGATGTGCGGGTTTCTCATTTGGCCGGCCAAAGCCTTTATCGCCGTCTGCTCAAGGCCGGGGTCGAGATTTCCGAATATCAGCCCCAGATTTTGCACGCAAAGCTGATCATCATAGATAATGTCGTTTATGTGGGTTCGGCAAATCTTGACCCCCGCAGCTTGAACATTAATTACGAGCTGATGATCCGTTTCGAGAGCAAGGAAATGGCCGACCAGGCGCGGGAAGTGTTTGCAACGAGCAAAAAACAAAGCCAGCAAATCACCATCGAATCCTGGCGCCGCTCGCGCACTCTTTGGCGGCGTTTCAAACAACATTGGTCGTATTTTCTCCTGGTGCGTATTGATCCCTATATTGCGCGACGGCAATGGCAGGCGTTGCCGGATTGAAATAAGAGAATCGTTGAACTGCTGAATCGGCCAATCCTTCAGGCTAAACGCCTTTGGCGCAGCTCGAAACGGAACTTCTGTGATGTTTCCTTACCTACAATTGCTGTTATTTGGGCTTTTCATTCGGCATTTACCCTGCGGAATTGGCTCGGCCCTTGCTTACTTTTGCCAAAGGCCCGGGCCTTAGCGGCAGGGTCAGAAATCTGAAGTTTTTTCCAGTTGGGGATTGCTGCCGTGAAAATCGTCTGTATGTTTTCCGCGCGACGTGGATTATTTTGAGATTCTGTTAGGGATTTCGATGTCGCACAGACCATTGCTTGAATCTTTATGACAATAAACACTGATTTGGCCCAAAATCAAAGCTCGACTGATATCTCAGGCTGGAAAGCTGTCGTGGCCCGCTACCAGAAACCCGCCTTGGGTCGCAGCGTCTGGCAAATCATCAACACTTTCGTCCCCCTGGCAGGCCTTTGGGTATTGATGTACTTCAGCCTGTCGGTGTCTTATTGGCTGACGGTGCCCCTGGCGGTGCTTTCGGGAGGCTTTTTGGTCCGAGTGTTTATCATTTTTCACGATTGCGGGCATGGGTCCTTTTTTAAATCGCGCAAGGCCAATGATATTCTGGGGTCCATCGCGGGGGTACTAACTTTCACGCCGTATTATCAATGGCGATGGGAGCATTCCCTCCATCATGCCACCTCGGGGGACCTGGACCGACGCGGGACGGGCGACGTTTGGACGCTGACCGTCCAGGAATATTTGGAATCCTCGCGTTGGAAGAAATTTTCGTATCGCCTGGCGCGCAATCCGATAGTGCTCTTTGTTATTGGCCCGTTGTTTTTATTCTTCATCCAGCAGCGCTTTGCCTGGCCTAGAGGCGGCAAGCGTGAACAGTATTCAGTTTACGGGACGAACCTGGCTATCCTGGTTGTGGCCATTGGCATGAGCCTGATCTTTGGCGTTAAGAACTATCTTATTATGCAAGTTATCCAGGTCCTGGTAGCCGGCGGAACCGGAATTTGGCTCTTCTACGTCCAGCATCAGTTCGAGGGAGTCTACTGGGAACGCGGAGAAGACTGGGATTATGCTACTGCCGCCCTCCAAGGGAGCTCCTTTTACAAACTCCCCCGTATCCTCCAGTGGTTTTCCGGAAATATTGGCTTTCACCACATCCATCATTTGAGCCCGCGCATCCCCAATTACATGCTGGAAAAATGCCACAAAGCCGAGCCCATGTTTCAAACCGTCAAGCCAGTAACCCTATTTTCGAGCTTCAAATCGTTCACGTTCCGGCTCTGGGATGAACAGCGCCGCATGCTGGTCGGCTATGGCCATCTGCGTAGGATTCGCAAGCAGCAAAGCGCACCAGTAAGGAGCTAGGTTTAAAGCCAATCCCAAGGGCGCATCGAACGACCTGCCGACTGGAAGTCGGCGATACGGCAGGTTGGAAACCTGGGCTACGTCATTCGTATTCTGTGATTAGCGGACATCCTCACCCAACTCGACATTCCAGTAAGCCAAATCAATGAAATGCTTCCAACTGTCGTGTTGATGCAGGCTAAAGGTGATTTGGACGAACGGACGCCACTTGGGACGTTTGGGTTTGCGGATGAGGTGCATGCCGGCTTCTTGCGGAGTGCGATTCGCCTTGAGAGTATTGCATTCAATGCAGGAGCACACAATATTCTCCCAGGTCGTGGGTCCGCCTCGGTCGCGAGGGATCACGTGATCCAGGTTCAGGTCTTTTCGATCTAATACGTGACCGCAATATTGACAGGTATTCTTGTCCCTTTCGAAGATGTTATGCCGCGTAAACTTGACCTCTTTTTTGGGTAAGTGGTCATAAACCACCAACAGGATCACCCGGGGCAAGCGGATGCGAAAGGAAACCGTGCGGACCGATTCGGGATGAGGCTCTTGCTGGGAAAAATCGTGCCACTCATTGAAATTGTAGGTTTGAAAGGAGCCATCGTTCCGATCGAGCACGACCTGAGCATGGCCCTGAAACAAGAGCGTCAGCGCCCGGCGCGCCGTGCAAATATTAACCGCCTGCCAGAGGCGGTTAAGCACCAGCACATGTTGGTTGAGTACCGAACTCATAAGAGAGTCCAACTGGCCGCAAATTACACAATTTAGGCCGTAGTGTCAACGCGGGCTCGGGCTTGGGTCCGGTAGTCCCGCGCCCAACTTTGCTCGAAAAACAGGCTCCAGAGCATTCTCTTCAGGAAAAAGGTCCTGCACAAAAAGCGGGTTTCAACCCACTTCAAAGGTTCTTATTCCGGAGTATAGCAGCATAATGTGATGAGCAAGCGCTATGTAATTCAGTGGAAATCGAAGATCAACGGACGTGCCGGCCGGGGAACCAAGCTTTTCGAACGCGAAGAAGCACAGCGTCTGGCCGATGAGCTTAATCACGAGTATCCGCAGATTGAGCATGAAATTGTTCGGTATGAGGCGCGACCTGAGAATGATCGAGTTTTGCTCAAATAGCTGACCGGATCAAAGGGTCGCTTCCCTCCACCCACCACCCAATGCCTTGATCAACTGGACAGCCGTCATCAACCGCTGCCCTGCAAGCTGCACATTCGACCGCTGGGCCTGAAGGGCCTCGCGATTGGCATCCACAACTTCCAGGTAACTCACGATTCCTGAGCGATAGCGCTGGCCGGCCAATTCCGCAGCGCGGCGCGAGTTGGCCACCGCGCGTTCCTGCGCTCCCGCTTGCAGGACCAAGTGCTGAATGGCGGCCAGACTGTTCTCCACGTCGCCAAAGGCGATCAGCACGTGTTGACGATAATGGGCCACCGCCTCCTCATAAGCCGCTTGGGCGCGCTTGTAATTGGCTCGGTTGCGGCCTCCGGCAAAGATCGGCAGCGATAAGCTCGGGCCGAGGGACCATACGCGGCCGTCCCATTTGAAAAGGGTATCGATGTCTGCGCTTACAAATCCTCCCGATCCGGTTAGAGTAAGCACGGGGAAAAATGCGGCCTTCGCCACCCCGATGCGGGCGTTGGCAGAGGCGAGGGTGCGCTCGGCTTCGGCTACATCCGGACGGCGTTCCAACAGATCGGCGGGCAGGCCGGTGGGGATTGAAGGTGGTTGCGGATTCCATTCTTTCTGCTGAATGGGAGCCAGCCGAAAAGTTGCCGGATTATGGCCGACCAGGATGGCCAACGCATTTTCCAGTTGGGATCGCCGGTTCTGGAGGGAAGCCGCTTCGGCTTCGGTCACTGCCAACTCGGTTTCTGCACGGGCCACGTCCAATTCATTTCCAATGCCGCCCTCGAATCGGCTGCGCACCAGTCGCACTTGTTCTTTGCGTAGATCGACAGTGGCGTTGACCGTGTCGAGTTCGGCATCCATCGCACGCAGGGCAAAATAATTCTGTGCCACATCCGCCTGAAGGGTTAACAGAAGATTATGAAATGCGGCTAGTGATGCTTGGGCATCGGCGCGCGCGCTTTCAAATCCGCGCCGAACCCTCCCCCAAAGATCAACCTCATAGCTCAAATCCAGCGGCACACTGAAAGTGTTCACTGTAATTCCCCCAAAATTCGGCTCCTGGTTAGGCGAAAATCTCTGCCGCCGCGCGCTCGGATCAAAATTCGCGGCGGGCCACAGTTCACTGCGCGCTACACGCGCCACCGCGCGGGATTGTTCCACGCGCGCCACCGCCGCCCGCAAATCCTGGTTCGCCTGGATGGCCTGTTCTTCCATCGCATTGAGTCCCGCGTCATTAAACACTTCCCACCAGCGACCCTTTGGCGCAGTGTCCAGGGGTTGGCCTTCCTTCCAGGTCCCCAATTCAGCCGCCTTGTATTGGGTTGGAGCCGCGTTGGTTGGACGATGGTAATCGGGCCCCACCTTGAACCAACCGGCCTGAGTCGAAGCAATGCTGAACAGCAACACGAGAGTGGCAACCCCCGCGGCGGCCCCTGCCGACCCAAGAGCCGGTCCCGAAGCTTTCGATTTGGACGAGGCTTTCTTCCTCCAACCCAATTTCATCAGGGTCACGTAAAACACCGGCGTGAGAAACAATCCGAACAGGGTCACCCCAATCATACCGGCGAATACTGCAATGCCCATGGCTTGCCGCATTTCCGCCCCGGCCCCGCGGGAAATCACCAACGGAAATACGCCCGCAATAAAGGCTATGGAGGTCATCAGTATTGGCCGCAAACGCAGGCGGCAGGCTTCAATAGCTGCCTGCACAGGTGAAAGTCCTTCGTCCTGTTTGTGTTTGGCGAACTCGACAATCAAAATTGCGTTCTTGCAAGCCAGCCCGACCAGCACAATCAAACCGATCTGCGTGAAAATGTTATTATCGCCCCCCTTGAGCCACACTCCCGCGATCGCGAACAGCAAGCACATAGGCACAATCAGAATAATGGCCAACGGCAATCGCAGGCTTTCGTATTGTGCGGCCAATACCAGGAACACCAGCAGGATGCACAACGGATAAATGTAAATCGCGCTGTTCCCTGCCAGCAACCTTTGGTAGCTCAGTTCTGTCCATTCATACTTCAACCCGTTGCCAAGATTTTCGTTAGCCAGTTTGGCGATCAGCGCTTCGGCCTGACCCGAACTGAATCCGGGGGCTGGGCCCCCGTTAATTTCCGCAGCCGGATAGCCGTTGTAACGCATCGCTCGATCCGGACCATAGCTCTCCTTCACCTTGACCAGTGTGCCCAGCGGAACCATTTGGCCGCTTTCGTTGCGCGTCTTCAGCCGCGTGATATTTTCCGGATGCTCACGAAACTGCGCATCAGCCTGCGCGATCACCTGGTAAGTCCTCCCAAACCGGTTGAAGTCGTTCACGTAGAGCGATCCCAAATAAATCTGCATTGTCTCAAACAAACTCTGCAGGGATACTCCTTGTTGTTTGGCTTTTATGCGATCAATGTCCGCGTCCAGTTGCGGCACATTCACAGTAAAGGTCGAAAACAATCCCGCCAAACCAGGGGTTTGATAACCTTTGCCTATTAGGCTCCTGGTTGCCTGGAACAAAGCGTCATAACCCAGATCACCACGGTCTTCAACGAACAGCTTGAAACCGCCAATAGTCCCCAAACCCATCACTGGTGGCGGGGGCACCGCCAAAATAAACGCTTCCTGCAACGCGCCAAACTGTTGATTTAACGCCTGCGCAATCGCCGGCCCACTCAGCTTCGCCGACTTCCGCTCCTCAAAGGATTTCAACCCAAAGAACACAATTCCGGCATTCGGCGCCACGCTGAATCCGCTGATGCTCAAGCCAGGAAAAGCCACCGCATCCTGCACGCCCGGTTGTTTCAGCCCGATTTCGGACATCTTCCGAATCACCGATTCCGTCCGATCCAGTGACGCCGCATCCGGCAATTGCGCAAATGCCACCAGGTATTGCTTATCCTGGGTGGGCACGAAACCAGTAGGGACCTGGTTAAAGCTCCACCCCGTCAAGAGCACTAACCCGCCATAGAGCACCAAGGCGATCGCGCTCTTGCGAACCACGCTTCCAACTCCCGCCGCATACTTATTGCCCGCCCAGGCGAACACTCGATTGAATGGCTTGAAAAACCATCCAAACAACTTGTCCATCATTCGGGCAAATCGATCCTTTGGCGAGTGATGATCCTTGAGCAACGCAGCGCTCAACGCGGGCGAAAGCGTCAATGAATTGATCGCTGAAATGACCGTCGAGATCGCAATTGTAATGGCGAACTGTTTGTAAAATTGTCCGGTCAAGCCGCTGATAAAGGCCGTGGGCACAAACACCGCGCATAATACCAACGCCGTTGCGACGATTGGCCCGGTGACTTCGCTCATCGCTTTCTTAGTTGCTTCAAACGGCGACAGTCCCAACTCGATGTTCCGCTCCACGTTTTCCACCACTACAATCGCGTCATCCACCACGATCCCAATCGCCAGCACCAATCCGAACAAGGTCAACGCGTTGATGCTAAAGCCCAGCGCCAGCATCACGGCAAACGTGCCCACCAGCGAAACGGGCACGGCGGCCAACGGAATGATCGATGCCCGCCAGGTTTGGAGAAACAAAATAACCACAATCACCACCAGGAGGACCGCTTCCAGCAAGGTGTGGACCACGGCCTCGATCGAGTGCCGCACGAAAACCGTTGGGTCGTACACCACAGAGTAATCAATCCCTTGAGGGAAGTTTTGCTTCAGTTCATCCATGGTGCGGCGAACGTCCTTGGAAAGCTGGATTGCGTTCGCGCCCGGTGATTGAAATATCGGCAGCGCCACCGCCGTCTGATTATTCAACAAAGATCGAAGCGAATAGCCTGAAGCCCCAAGTTCAATTCGCGCGATGTCCTTGAGCAGCGTCCGTTCCCCATTCGGACCGGTCTTCACAATGATCTGCCCAAACTCCTCCGGCGAAACCAGCCGGCCTTTCGCATTGATCTGGAGCTCAAAATCCACCGGTTTGCCCACCGGTTGCTGCCCCACGCTTCCAGCCGCCACTTGCACATTCTGCTCGCGAATCGCATTGACCACATCGCTCGAGGTAAGGTTCTGCCCCGCGGTTTTGTCCGGGTTGAGCCAAACCCGCATGGCATAATCGCCCGAACCAAACACTTGCACGTCTCCCGCACCCGGAATGCGGGCCAGCACATCCTTCACCTGTAACGTGGCATAGTTGCGAATGTAAACTTCATCATACCTACCGTCCGGCGAAAACAAATGCACCACCAGGGTCAGGTCAGGCGATTGCTTGGTTGTGGTGACGCCCAGGCGGCGCACTTCTTCCGGCAATTTCGGCAATGCTTGCGATACCCGGTTCTGAACTTGCACCTGTGCATTATCAATGTCCGTTCCCAGCTTGAAAGTTACGGTAAGCGTCATCACACCATCTGGTGTCGCCTGGGAAAACATGTAGAGGGAATTCTCGACGCCATTGATCACTTGCTCGAGTGGCGCCGCTACAGTTTCCGAGATCGTCTTCGGATTTGCGCCCGGGTAGGAAGCGCGCACCACGATTGTCGGCGGCACGACCTCCGGATATTCGCTGATCGGGAGTTTCCACATGGCCAGCAGACCGAGCAGGAAAATGATGCTTGACAAAACCCCTGCGAAGATTGGGCGGCGGATGAAAAAAGTTGAGAAATTCATATTGAAGAAGGGTTGTCTGATTACAGCGGTTGGGAGTCGTTAGCGTTTAGCTACGCTCGTTGCATCGGCGGCGCTCGCGACCGCTTCCTGAGGCGCCACCGGCATCCCCGGCCGGACCCGTTGTATGCCATTCACCACGATCTTCTGACCACCCTCCACTCCCGAGAGAATCACTCGCAAGCCACCGACTAGCGGCCCCAGTTTTACCGGACGGTACTCGACTGTGTTCGTCGCGCTCAATGCCAGCACAAATTTTTGGGCCTGGTCGGTGCCAATGGCCCGCTCGCTGATCAACAATGCCTCATGCCGCTCGCTCAAAGGGACACGAATTCGCGCGAAGAGTCCCGGCACAACGCGCCCATCCGGATTGGGAAAAACCGCGCGCAACAAGATGCTCCCAGTGGTTGCTTCCAGCCGATTGTTGAACGATTCGATATAGCCGTGATGAGGAAAATCCTCCTCGTCCGCGAGTTGCAATTGGATGGGGATTTTTCCATCGCCGTTGGTTTCCAACTTATTGGCTTGGGCCAGGCGATTGAACTTCAGCAGAGAATTCTCGTCGATGTCCGCATAAACATAGACCGGATCCACCGAGACAATCGTCGTCAACAACGATGCCCCGCCCGCCTGGCCGCTGACGTAATTTCCTTCCGTCAACAGCGCGCGGCTGATCTTGCCGGAAATTGGGGCGCGGACTTGTGTGTATTCAAGATCGAGCCGGGCGGTATCGAGAGCGGCCTGTGCCGACAGCAGGGCAGCTTTCGTTTCGTTGTAGCGAGCCTGGCGCGCATCCGATTCCTCAGCCGAGATTGCTTTGTTGGTCAGCAACGCAGCGCTGCGCTCCGCCTCGCGTCCCGCATTTTCACTGCGCACTTTGGCTTGTTCGAAATCGGCTTTGCGCCGATCGTACTCTGCCTGATGCCAGCGCGGATCAATCACCACCAGCAGGTCTCCCTTTTTCACCAGTTGCCCCGATTGAAACCGGATCTCCTGGATGTAACCCGACACGCGCGGACGCACTTCGACCGATTCGACTGGTTCGATGTGCCCTGTAAACTCATCCCACTCGATGATTTGTTTCTGCTCAACGGGCGCGACGGTCACGGTGGGTAAGGGAGGCTGAGTTTGAGCGGCGGTGCGATTGCATCCGGTCAAAAGGGTAATTACCGGCGTGAGAATTACCGCTGAAAGGCTTAGGGTAACAATTAATCGCTTCATATTGGTTTTGGTTTAGTAAATTGCGCGTTGATGGTTTGCCCAGGCGGCTGCTGCCTGTGCTTTCTCAGTGGCCAGTACGGGAAAGACGAGTTGCGGAAAACCCGACTCCCACGCCAACGCTTCCGCCTCGTTCATCGCCAAACGCAGCAAGTGCTCGGGGGTCTGGAACGTAGTTTTGAATTCATCCATCAGCGTTTGTCGGGTGCGACGGATTAGCGCCATAACTCTGCTGCATGAAGAAAGGCAAAGGTCGCGCAAGGAATGGAGGGAACTATGGGTTTGGTTATTTGCATTCATGTTCATGTTTCAATCTTAGTAGTTGTCTATTTAGTAAACTTTGATGGCAAAAAAATTTTAGGCCGGGACGGTTTCTTTCACCCCAAGCAAATCAAAAGTCCCTTGAATTGCTTCGCGAAGACCATCGAGACAGTTGCAGATGCGCGCCTGGGTGAGCAGCCCCTGGTAATAGGCAAAGAGCGTCCTGGCTTTGAGCGAGGCGTCGCATGGGGAAATCAAACCAGCCGCCTGGGCATCCCGAATGGTGGATTCAAAATACCTGCGCTTATAATCCAGAATGGATTCGATTTTCTTTTGCAGGCCGTTTTCCTGAGTACTCACCTCGGCTCCAACAGAGAACAAAGGACAACCCAGCACATGGCCATATTTAGCCTTCATTTCGGACTGAAAACGACAGGAGAACTCGCAGTATTTGCGCAATCGATCCAATGGAGGAATTGTAGGGGAAAAGACTGAATCCAGTTCAGGCCGATGCTTTTGCCAGGACTGTTCGATCGAGGTCTCAGCCAATTCTGCCTTGGAATCAAAGAAATAATAAAAGCTGCCCTTCTTGACGCCGGCCTTCTCGCAGATTTGATCGATCGTCGTGCTGCCGTACGAGCCGGTCCAAATCAGCTCTTCGACCGCTTCCATCAATCGTTCTTTGGCATCGCTTACCCGGCCCATAAACTTAAAACATCTTTCTTCTGGAAATAAGGTAACCAAAGTGGACTAAATAGTCAACTACTTTCTTTAACTTTTTTGCTGGAGCGAAATCATGGGGTTCAAGGCTGTAATTGTCGCTGCGACTATCAATGTCCAGAGTGGTCAGGTCCGCCTGCTCCGGGCTCATGTAACCGGGGTGCCGATGAATTGCTCGAAGGCGGTAAAGAACGTTTTTTCTGTCAACGACTGATTTTACTGCACAAGTAATCTGAAGTATCGCTCGGTAGCGCCCGTCACCGGAACGGCGATGGATTTGACGGTGCCATCACCGATTACAGTTTGCAGCGTCTGCCAATTCGAGGCATTAACGGTGTCTTCATACTGCACCAGGTAATTGAAGCCGGACAGGGTAGAGAAGGACATTGAAAAATTCGTTCCCAGGGTGGCTGGAGGCAAGATCAACGGAGAATTGATTGCTCGGCCAAGCAGCGAGTTGGTCGCGGCTCCGCCGTTGCTGGCAAGGACCACCACGTTACTGAAGACGCCCTCTGTGGCGGGCGCGAAGCTGATAGTGAGATTTGTTGAGCCCGCCGGAGGCACATCAAAGGTAGCTCCCGATACCACGGCAAAGGCGCTCGGTGAAATGGTGGCAGTTCCAGTGAGAGTCCCCGCACCGGAATTGCTCACCAAAAGGAACGCCTGAGCCAATGCGCCGGTCGGCATGAGGCCGAAGTCCAGGCTATTGGAACTGATGATAAACTGTGGAGAATTGGTAACGACTATGTAATTCGTGCGCGTGAGCGTATTGGTGGCGCCATCGCCTAAGGCTGTGAGACTAACGGTGTAGGTCCCGGTATTCGTGTAAACATTGACCGGATTGTCATTGGTGCTGCTATTACCATCGCCGAAGTCCCAGGAGTAATTTGTTGCGCCCGTGCTGAGGTTTGTGAATGCGACCCCTAAAGGCGCTGGTCCATTGGTCGGGTTTGCTAAAAAGCTGGCGACTGGTCCACTCGCCAGGATGGTGATCAGGCCGGAAGCGCTTGTGGCAGACTGAGCATCCGGATTAGTGACCGTAACCGTACGTGCGCCGACCGCAGCGCCTGCGCTTACACTGACATTGAGGATGATGTTGGTAATGTTCGAGAAAGTGACGTTGTTTACGGTGATGCCGCTGCCGCCGACTGCTGCTGCGATATGGTTGCTATATCCCGGCCCGCCGGGGTCCGCCCCTGGATCGAAGAATTCGGTCCCCGAAACTGATGTTCCTGTGATAACTACCGAGTTGGAAATTGATCCTTGGGTAAGATTTGCCGGAGAAGCGCTGGACGGAGTGGCCGGCAAGGGAGCCCTTAGCTGAACAGCACGTATAGCCCAGGAATTGGCTGCGTTGCAGTATTCCTGAAACGTCCACATGGTCATATCGTCATTTGGATCGACGGCGACTTGGGAGAAATCTCCCCAACGATGAGGATTCGAGCTGTCGTTGATATTATAAGCCGTGCTGCTGACCACTGCCAGCGTTGGAGCCTGGATAGTGTTCAATGCATCTGTCCGGAGGCGTCCTGCGGTGGCCACGCCGGCAAAATCGTTCGTGCCGGCATAACTGCAACCCAGCGCCATATGCCCCTGGCCCGAACCCATGACGCTCGGAATCCAAAAACCGCGTGGATTTGCCGCCGCGGAATCAAATAGCGTGCCAGTTTGAATGATGGCCGGGGTAGTTGTTAGTGAGCCGATTTCATACCAACGCGAGCCATTGCGTCCGCCGGACGACGAAGCCGCTCCGGAGCTGTTGACCTGTATATTGTGGGCGGTCCACAAGGAACTCACGCCAGTGATCTTGTTTTTCCGCATTGCGGCGGCGAACAATCGATCATCCAGTCCGTCCAGCTTGATGGTGCTGTTCCGGGCTGCCTGGGTGGTTGGAAGGGTAGTCGTGGCGACGTTGATAGTTAGATTTGCGGAAAGCGTAGGCGTTCCGCCTGGGGTGCTGATTCTTCGAACCTGAAGCCTGCTAAAAGCGACATTGTCCACTCCGATAAAATAGCCCTCGGTGGAATTCGGATCGTCGTTATCAACCCCTTGCGGTGTGTAAGGGCCGGCCCCGGACGAGGTCGCCAACTGCCTGAAAGCCGTTACTGTGAGGTTGGTCGAGAATAGATTGGATTTGTTGATAACGTAACCGGTCGTTCCAAGGAAAGCGGTGCCTGCGGCGTTAAAAATGTTAGCGCCGATGTATAATGCGAAACGGTCCACGCCAAGCGTATCATAATCGGCAAAGCCGCCAGTGTCAGAGTTTGGTGTTGTGCCCACAAGATCGTGCTGAAATCTGAAAAAGGTAAAACTGGAGGTGCCGGTAATAATCGGGCCTGAACTGACGGCGAACACAATAAAGTTTGGAGTTCCCAAATCCACCATGCTGACAAACCATCGTTTCGACAGACGATCATACCGCGTGTGCGGATCACTTACCCCGTTTGGCGCTACTGATGCGAAAAAGGCGTCCGTATCAGCGTTCAGCCCACCCAGAACGCCGGCCTTGCTGTAAATCCGAATCCTCCCGTTAACCGCGACCATTACCTGCGTTGGTCCGACCGTTCCCATGCTGTCAGGGGGAACATAGCCGGGAGTATCGGAAATCTGCGCGCCCAGGAAACTCGTCCCCACGAGCTGCGGCAGGAAGGGTCGACGGCCAGACAATCCCAGCGAAAGCGGATCACCAGGAGAGAGAAGATCCGGGAGTGCCAACGGATTAGTCTGACGAGCATGTGTGGGCTTCAGCCGGCGATGCCTCTCGATTGGCGTTGCAAGATGGGATCGATTGGTGATCAGCGCTTGGCGGGCCATAATTTGATCCACTGTCTCGTTAATGCCCGGCTCACCGGTCCAGGGAACTCCCACTCTCTCGCTCTCAAAACCACTTGCGCTTTGAGTTTGGTCGGCAGCCCGGAGGTACGGGCTCTGGAAGTCATCGGCCTTCGCAGGCGCGATCAAACACAAAGCCATGGGCAGGATGAAATAGAGGGTGAACGAACGCCAAGGATGTGAATTAGTCAGGGTTTTAGTTAGTCTCATGATCTTTTTGATTCAAAGTGCCAAGGTTTGTGGCAGGGACACGCTTTGGAGCCGAGGTAGATTCTGATTGTTTCCCCACAGCGTTGCAAGGAATTTACCTGACGAAGCTCATCCATTCGCGCAGCAAACTGTGCACCCACTCACACGTGGTGGAGCGGGGAATGAGAGAAATTGTTGGCGAACCAAAAGCACGGGCACGCCGCGCTTTGAGCGCAAACTCTCATTGCTATATATGTTTCCAAGGTCATTCCCGGGCCGCTGCTCATTTTTTTCCACGCTGACCAAAATCCAATCTGCGCGAGCAACAGCGAGGCCGGTTTTGCGCCCAAAATCTGCCCAATGCTCGATGGCAGGCCTCCTGCTAACCTGAATCCATTCGTGCCAAGGTATGAAAACAGGTTACCTCCTCGATATGGATGGTGTGATTTACCGGGAAAATCATTTGATCGCCGGCGCCGCGGACTTTGTCCAGGCGTTGAATGCGACCGGCACGCCCTTTTTGTTCCTAACCAATAATTCCGCACCCACGCCCGAGGATCTGGCAGTGCGCCTCAAACATTTGGGCATTCACGGGCTTTCGGCGCGCCATTTCTACACTTCCGCGCTGAACACTGCTGATTTCCTCGGGGAAACCGATCCCAACTGCACGGTCTTTGTGATCGGCGAAGGGGGCGTTCTTGCCGCATTGCACGAACGCAAAATCGCCAATGATGCAATTTTGCCAGGCTATGTCGTGGTGGGCGAAGGCGCGACGACGATGGAAAAATTGTGCAAGGCTCATGAGTGCATTGAACGAGGTGCGCGCTTACTGGCTACCAATCCGGATAATTGGTGCCCGGTATCGAGTGAGAAAACCCGGCCGGGCGCCGGGGCGACGGCCGCGTTTCTCGAAGCCAGCACGGGACGACGGGCGTATTTCCTGGGCAAACCCAATGGGTACATGTTCCACCGCGCGTGTCGCAAACTGACTGAATTGGCTCGTGCCCAGGTTGAACAAGTGGTGATGATCGGTGACACCATGGAAACGGACATTCGCGGCGCGTTCGAGTCCGGCCTCCATTCTTACCTGGTCCTGAGCGGTTCGACACAATTTGAAACCATCGGCGATTACGTTTATCAACCCACGCGGGTGTTGCAAAGTGTGGCGGACCTGGTTGACGAAGTGAAGACCGGGAAACCTTCAGATCATCTGAACGGCCCTGTCTTGAGCGGCACTCACGGTGGCCGGCTTGGCCTTCGTCATCAAACCGACATTTTCACTTTTCACAAGCCTCGCCCGCGGCCGGCGATGACCAAGTAAACGCCGTCTAACCGGAAGTCTTGCCAATCCGCCGTTCAATCTGCTCGATGGCCCATGTCGCATGTTCGGCAATGAGCGGTTCCGAATCCTGCGCGGCAATTTGCAGCCTCGGCAATGCGTCTGCATCTCCCGTGTTTCCCAGAGCGACGCAAACATTTCGCAACAACCCGCGCCGTTTGCCGCGCAAGATGGGTGTGCCCCTGAAACGGTGTTGAAAGCCGGCTTCGTCCAGCGCCAGCAAATCCAACAGGTCAGGATCGTCCAAATCGTGCCGAGCATGGGCCTGCATCAGGGAGCCCTCGCGGGCGAACCTGTTCCAGGGGCAAGCGGCCAGGCAATCATCGCAGCCATAAATGCGATGACCAATGGCGGGCCGTAACTCAATCGGGATCGGGCCTTTTAACTCGATAGTCAAATAGGATATGCACCGCCGCGCATCGAGAGTAAACGGCGCGGTGATTGCGCCTGTAGGACAGGCCTTGATGCAGCGATTGCACGAGCCGCATCGATTTGTCTCAGGCTCATCCGGCTCCAGTTCAAGCGTGGTAATGATTTCAGCGAGAAAAATCCAATTACCCAGCCTGCGACTGATAAGATTGGTGTGCTTCCCGATAAACCCCAACCCGGCGCGCTGGGCCAAATCACGCTCGAGGAATGGCCCGGTGTCTACGTACCAAAGTGAGCGCGCGGTCTCGCCGCCAGCCTCCGCGAGAAAATGGGTGAGCGCCTTTAAGCGCTCCCCGAGCACTCGATGATAATCGGTGTATCGGGCGTAACGCGCAATAACTGGGCTGCCTGGAGTTAATGCACCCGTGGCCAACGGCTCATCATCACCTCGAGCATAGCTGGCACTCAGAGTAATGATGGTCCTGGCACCCAGGAGCACCTGTTGCGGATCCGTTCGCTTGTGCGAGTTGCGTTCCAGGTAAGCCATCTCTCCGTGCTGCTTTTGCGCCAACCATCGCTCCAGGTGCGGCGCGGATTCAGGCGGTTGCGCCGTGGTGAAACAGCAATCATCAAAACCCAATTCCCGCGCGCGCTGCCTTAGAGCCTCTTTCATCGATGTGCTGCTTGCGCCAGATGAAACTGATGGATCACCTGTTGCGCCACCTCGCGCAGGGATCGAAATTCCGAGTTCAGCAGGACGTCGGCCTGGCGATAATATGGCGCACGTTCGCCCAAAAGCTGCCGAATTGTTTCCTGCGGATTAGGCTGATCGAGCATTGGGCGGTTGGATTGCCCGCGGATCCGTTCCCAAATCTTTTCCGGCGAGGCCCAAAGGCAAATCACGAGCGAATGAGTTTTCAAACTCGCCAGGTTTTCTGCATCGGCAGACAAACCGCCACCGGTGGAAATGACTGTTCGTTGCCGCGCCGCCAAATCTTGAACCATTTTCCGTTCCCATTGCCGGAACACCAACTCCCCATCGTGCGCAAAGATCTCCCGAATCGACTTCCCCGCCCATGCCTGAATAACTTCATCCGTATCCAGAAAGGTAAAATGCAGCGCCTCGGCCACCAACCGTCCCACCGAAGATTTTCCCGTGCCCATAAACCCGATCAACGAGAGATTTTGGATTTGGCGCGGCGCTGTATCCACAGCTCTTGAGGGTACCCATTATTGAAACCTTGGCACGCTGTTTCTCGCGACCATCCGATGGATTGAAGTTGCCAACCGTCTTACTCCAAACCATGCTCGCCTCGTTGGGGACAAGACCCCATACATCACCTGAGTGCATATCGATATTCTCTGTTGAAGACGCAAGCATATCCCGCGTATCATCACATTCAAACAAACTTAAGACTATGGAAACCAGATCCTCAGCAGAGATTGAAGAATCAACCGAAAAACTATTGAAAGATTTGCAAAATGTCGTGACTGACGGCGAAGAGTTGCTCCGGGCGGGCGCCAGCGCATTGAGCGAGCGCGGTATGGCTGCCCGGGATCGACTGGCCGCAGCGCTCGATGTGGCCAAAGATACCCAACGCAAATTGCAAGAACGCGCCGTCGCCGGGGCCAGGCAAGCTGACCGTTTAGTCCGGGAGTACCCTTATCAATCGATTGGGATTGCGTTTGGCACAGGCATGTTATTGGGTGTGCTGATCAATCGGCGATAAGCTAATGTCTTCAAACGACCACGAGTCACCGGGATTGGGAACGCTTGCCAGCCGGTTGGCCCACACCGCCGCAGGCGCGCTCAAGAACCGGGCCGAACTTTTCGCGGTCGAATTGCAAGAGGAGAAAGCCCGCCGCACCGAGTTAATCGTGTGGGCGGCGATCTTGTTGTTCTTTGGCATGTTGACCACCTTGTTATTGACAGCGACGATTATCTTCCTTTTTCCCGAGGAGTTGCGCTTTTATGCCGCCGGGGGTTTTATCTTGTTATATCTTGGCGCGACGCTCGTGGCTGGGTTTACCATTCGAGAATTGCTGAAAGATAAGCCCTTCTCCGAAAGCATCGAGCAGGTGAAAAAGGACAGCCTATGGTTCGACTCTTTAAAGTAAAAGAGTGGGAGGACAAAAAGCGGGCTTTGGCTGCGGAAAGTGACGTTTACCGCCAAACCCTCAATCTCGAAATCCAGAACCTGAGACTTTATACGGTTCGGACCAGGCGCAAGTTCAATCGGTTGCTGTCGCCCAATCCGGTGCTAACGCTCGTCATGCCGTTGCTGACCGCCTGGCTAAAGGGCCGGTTCTTGCCCAGGAAGAAGGGTGGGAAATGGTGGCCGTTGGCGACCAGCGCCTTCATGACCTGGCAACTTTACCGCAAGTTTCGTCCGCTCTTGAGCGGTTTGTTATCGCGATTCAAGACTTCGCACCCATTCAGTGATAAACCCGACCGACACCTCAAGATACCATAAGAGAAAGGAGAGTTATGGCAGTCAAACGACATCTCAGAGGGGCTACTCAAAAGGAACAACGTCAATACGAACACATCAAAAAGTCGGCCCAGAAATCCGGCCGCTACGGCAAGCGCGCCAAGGAAGTGGCAGCGCGGACCGTGATGAAGCAACACAAACGCAAAAAGAAATAACTTTGCGTTCGAAGCGCGCCATCCTCCTGGCGCGCTTCGCATCGTTTCCGCTTGACGATTTCGCCTTTTTCGGCCTTTCAATTGGGTCATCGATGTGGCGCTTTCGCACGATATTAACCATCAGAAGTAAGGGAATAACCCCATATCAACAGGGCCATTCAAAGGTAGATTGCAAATAATTTAACTAGTCCGCCTGTTTTCACACATAGGCAGAATCGGGATTCAGGGCGGGTTGACTTTCGAATGAAAGTAGGGATTTGATCGCGGTACCGTTCGTATAAACCGTCTCGGAGGAGACTTACACAAAACCAACAAAGGATAAGTATGAAACAAAGCAAAATTGTTACCATGACTGCGGCGCTTATGCTGTGGAGCGGCGCTGCCAGAGCGGCGGCCCATCTTTATGATGATCCGTACGGCTGGAGCCGCGGTCTTTTTGTTTATGACCGCGCGGCCTCTCCCAAGTACACTGCCAATGAATTCTCGGTCGATCTTTTTGGCAGTTTCATCGCGGATGAGCGCAAGATCGAAGAAATCTTCAAAACCAATATTCGCTCCGGAGAATGGGGCGGTGGTGTCGGGTTAAACTACTTTATGACCCGTGAGATAGGCCTGGGCGGGGACATTAATATGTCCGCCAACGGCGGCAAGTTAGTTGATCAGGTCCTGGGTAACCTTATTATCCGCTGGCCTTTTGAGAGCTGTGGGCTTGCGCCCTATATCTTTGGCGGTGGTGGCCGCAGTATTGATCCCATTTGGGAATGGTTGGGTCACGCTGGAATTGGTTTGGAATTTCGCTTCAATCCGACCCTGGGTATTTTCGGTGACGGCCGATACGAATGGCTGGATCACAGCCCGGATCGATTGCTCCTGCGCACCGGCCTGCGCGTGGTGTTCTAAGGAATTCTGCCGAGCGCCGGTTCGTCCGGCGCTCGTTTTCTCGACCGAAAAACCAAACAACAAAGGAGTCCAATGTTAGTCACAATTGCAATTATTCTGATCGTGTTGTGGTTTCTGGGGCTGATCAGTTCTTATACTCTCGGAGGCTGGCTTCATCTTCTGCTGGTCGTCGCCATAATCGCATTAATCGTAGGACTTATTAGCGGCCGCTCGGGCCCTCCAGCTCCGCCTCCAGTCTAGCCTGGATATTTCACACCCTTGGGCGCTTGTCGTCCCCACAAGGCCCGTAGCGCAGGCTTTCAAGTCGGAAGAATGTCCGCATTTTCGTGGTGCACAAGTTTGGTATTTGAGCCAGACAGCGCACTTAACTTCCTCTCCTTTCCTGACCTATCTTTCCCCTCAAGTTCTGCCCGCGAGGGCGAATTCGGCGCCGAGTTTCCACGCAAATCTCCTTGCAATTCTTGCTTTGCTGTAGTAATTTCTGAATAGACAGAAATCACTGAAATGATACCTCTGAATCCAACCCAGCAAAAGTTCATCCTGCATTGGGGGGAAATGGGTACTCGCTGGGGCATCAACCGGACCGTCGCACAGATTCACGCGCTGTTATACATCTCGCCCAAACCTCTGCACGCGGAGCAGATTGCGGATACATTGGAAGTAGCTCGTTCTAATGTTAGCAACAGTCTCAAAGAGCTTCAGGGCTGGGGCATTGTGAAACTGGTTCATGTGCTCGGAGACAAGCGCGATCATTTTGAATCCCTGAAAGACGTATGGGAGTTGTTTCGCGTAGTATTGGATGAGAGAAAAAAGCGCGAAATCGATCCCACTGTCGCGATGCTGCGCGACTGCCTCAATGAAGGGGCCAAGGATAAACACACCGATGCCTATACTCAGGAGCGCTTGCGCGCTTTGGTCGAGTTTTTTGAAACCACCACCGCCTGGTATGCCCAGGTCCGCTCGTGGCCGGGAACTGCTCTGTCCAAATTCGTCAAGTTAAGTGACAAGATCCAAAAACTACTGGGCGCGCCTTAGCGCAGTAATTTTTTGGGGGCTGTAATTCTGTGAATACGGAAATATCAGAAGTTAGTGACAACTGTATGAAGCGGTTTCCTTCGACAACTCGTGGGAAAACGACCTGCCAGCGGTCCACCCGCAAATCCTGGTTTGCACAGCACCACGAGTTGGATTGGCTGCCGCTGATCATCCTTACGGCGCTGGTTATCGCTTCACGTCATACACTTAAACCGTGGATGTTCACCTGGGTTTTGGCCGCTGCCCTCTTTTTTGGTTGCAAATGGTTAACCTGGCGCAGGGCTTTGCGAAACGGTTGCAGGCCCTCCCCTTTTCGGTCGTGGGCTTACTGCTTCGCCTCCGCCAATATGGATGCACGTGCGTTCCTCGCGAAAAGGCGCGCACGCTCGCTGACGCAAACAATCTCTGCCCGTCAGTGGACATTCGCCACCGGCAAGACCCTCCTCGGCGCCGTAATTATTTGGGGCACCGCTCGAAATTGGTTTGGCCCAAAATCGTTAGCCATCGGCTGGCTGGGCATGGTTGGGCTGGTCATGTTTCTCCACTTTGGCCTGTTTCATTTGGTGGCGCTCGGCTGGCGATCTGCGGGGGTCGAAACTGAGCCGATCATGCGATCGCCATTGATGGCAACTTCGTTGGCTGATTTCTGGAGCACGCGTTGGAACCGGGCCTTCAGCACCCTCGTCTTTACGTTGGCCTTCCGTCCGATGGCGCGGCAATGGGGTGCCTCGGTTGCTGTGCTCGGCGTTTTCTTGCTCTCGGGAATAGTTCATGAAGCCGTTATTTCTTTTCCAGTCGCACAAGGGTTTGGATGGCCGACGGTTTACTTTGGCTTGCAAGGATTGGGCGTTTTGCTCGAACGAAGCAAATTCGGCCAATCCATAAGGTTGGGGCAGGGAGTCCTTGGGCGGATTTTTACATTGGCCTTCACCGTCGGACCTGCATTCATCCTCTTCCATCCACCGTTCGTGCGCGGCGTAATTCTGCCGATGCTTTCTGCCATTGGCACCACATGAAAGGAACAACATGAAGATCTCGACCCTCACGCTCTTATTGCAAATCGCCGGCTTGCTTCATATCGGATTGCTCGGTGCCGGCGCGGCGATGCCCAGGGCGGTGCAGCTTCACCTCCATCTTGCCACCCTGCCTGCGTTCATTCGCCGGCTGTTCCTGGTTTATTATACCTTTATCGGGCTGCTTCTCATTGGCTTTGGAGGTTTGACATTTTTGTTCGCGCCGGAGTTGGCCTCTGGGCAGCCGCTCGGACGCGCCCTATGCGGTTTGCTGACCGTCTTTTGGACCGTTCGCCTGGTGGCCGCCGGGTTTATTTTCGATGTTCGTCCGTATCTCACCAACTGGACTTATCGCCTGGGCTACCAGGCAACCAACTGTGTGTTCGTTTATCTCGTGCTCATTTATGCGGCGGCCGTTTGGAAAAATCTCTAAATCCGAAGCGGGACGACGAAGAATGCTTTCTGTGAACGGAGATCCGTTTCTGTTTGCCGATTGGAAGAATCCGCTTTTCCAGGCACGTGCTCAGCGCCTTTTATGAGATGCCGTGATACGTGGGCACCGGTGGCGATGTTCATTACTAAGTAGAAGGCACAGCTTTGCTACGGGTTGTTCCCTTGGTTGCTTTTTCTTCATTCTTTGGTAATTGATGGGAGTGATCGAACCCAGCGTTTTGCTGCTCATCCCCGCTTATAATGAAGAACGCCGCATTGAACCGGTGCTGCGAGAGTATGCTCAATATTTCCAGGAGCAGTATCACGGGAAGTTTCAGATGGTGGTGGTGCTCAATGGATGCACCGACAACACGTTCGGCGTCGTGCAGAGGGTTGCGGCTGAATTCCCGAGCCTAAGCGCACTGGAATTTCAAGCGGCTATTGGGAAAGGCGGGGCGCTCATTGAAGGGTTGAAGCTGGCGCCGCTGGCAGATGTGATCGGCTATGTGGACGCCGACGGCGCATCGCCCCCACGAGCCTTCCACGATTTGGTCAAGCGCACCAGGGAAGCGGATTGCGTGATCGGCTCGCGCTGGTTGCCTGGGGCGGTGCTGCACCAGGCGCAACCCTGGGTGCGGCGGTTCACCAGCCGTTGCTTCCATCTAATCGTTGAAGCTCTCTTCGGAATGCATATCAAAGATACCCAATGCCCTTGCAAAGCAATGCGTCGTGCCGCAGTAGAGAAAGTTCATTCGAATTTGCGGATAGCGGATCTGGCCTTTGACGTAAACCTGCTGGTGTCGATGAAGAAGGCAGGGCTGCGAGTGATCGAAGTGCCAACTGAGTGGACAGACAAGATTGGTTCGAAAGTAACCGCCTCGCTTTTCCGGTCGTCACTGGTAATGTTTTTGTCGGTGGTGCGAATCCGGCTTATTTACTGGTCGAGGCTATACAACGTGTTACGCCCCTTGCGTCCGTTGGAAGGTTGGATTTATCGCAAGCTGCGCGCGCCCCAACCCCGCCCGGGACCGGACCGGGAGGGGAACGCGAAGAAGCAATTTGCAAATTCCAAGGAAGATCCAAAGCCCAAGTCTTAGTAGACGTAACTGCGCAACACTCTACATGGTTTTGATTTGAGCCGGGCGCTCGAGGTGTGAGTCCTGCAGCTTCTTTGGAATTGGTAAGTTGGAATCCGGAATCTCCTGCGCCGTTGCGCAAGCGCAATTTCCATTTGGCAATAACGACGCCCTTGGACACAAGGGCACATAGCGCTGCAATGCAACAATCAGGTAAAAGAGCTGCATGCGCCACCACACAGAAAAGCTGGAGCTTAAATTACCGGCCAGAACCGCGTTGATAGTGGCGGCAAGTTGGAAACGCGTGGCTGGCCGGGTAATGACCTCGGCAAAATGCGGTTTGTACCAGTTATTTACAAAGCGCAGGTACAGATTCATCACCCGCTTGACGCCGCGTTCATATTTTCGGAAAGCTTTGGCGCGCGCCGCGGGGTTGCACAGGACCTCGTCCAGCGTATGGGCCGCATCCTCGCCAGATTTGAGGCCGAGGAAAACACCGGTGCTGAAAATCGGATCGATGAACCCGGCGGCATCCCCCGCGAGCAACCAGCGCTCCCCGGCAAGGCTGGTGTTGCGGTAGGAATAGTCGCTTGCGGAATAGACGGGAGTGACCCGTTGAGCGCTTTGCATGCAGCGCCAGATGAGGGGTTGCTCCCGCAAGCTGTCTTCGAGCGCAGCCTCGGGAGTTTTTTTTAAGGCCTTGAAATCCGCAATATCCATTACTAATCCGATGCTCATTTTGGTGGCGCTTAAGGGAATGAGCCAAAACCAGCGGTCCAGTCCGCGGACCAGCCGGATGAAGGTGCCTTCAATTCCCTCTTCTCGCGCCACATTTTCATAATGGGCGAACACGGAGAACTTCTTGAGGTTTTCGTAACTGCGTTTGAGTTTGAAGAATTGACCGATCACCGCGTTGCGACCGCTGCAATCCAGGACATAGCGCGCGCGAATGCGCTCTGGGCCCGCAGGGGTTTGCGTCTTGAGGCTTACTTCCTCGCGGCCGAAATCCATGGCCTCGACCGTGGTTTGCTGTTTCACCTCGGCTCCGTTCTCGGCGGCATGCTCGAGCAAGACTTGATCAAATTCTGAGCGCGTGACCTGGTAAGCCTTTTGGTGGCGTGCATTGAGGCCATCTTTGAAATAGTTGCGGATTACGCTAGTACCGCAAGCGGTCGCGATTTCGGCGCCGAATTTGGGCATGAAGCGACCCTCGAGCTTTTCGCACACGCCGAGCCGTTCAAAGGCATCCATACTGGCCGGCAGCAACGATTCACCGATGTGAAACCGGGGAAATTTCTCTTTTTCCAGCACGATAACCTTGCGGCCTTTTCGCGCCAGAAACGTCGCGGCAGTGCTGCCTGCGGGACCGCCACCGATGATGGCCACGTCGAAAACCGAATCCATAGAAACTCAGTGTATCCAGCAAATGATACACAATCAATATTTTGGGGAGCGCGGCAGTGGCAGTCAGAACCATCGGTCACGGTGCTACGAGAACTTCCACACCACCGCTGCGCAGAGCCTCGACCAGATCGGAAGGCGCGCCGTGATCGGTTACAATAATGTCCACGCAATCCAAATCGCACAAAGGGGAGACGGACTGCCGACCGAATTTCGTGTGGTCGAAACAGAAGATCACTTTTTGCGCCGCATTGATCATTGCGCGTTGAATGTCGATGAGCAAACCGTGGGAGTTAGTAATGCCCTCGATCGAGATCCCTCCGGCACTCATAATGGCAACATCCGCGTGAATTTTTGTGAAAGCTTCGACCGCCAACGGGCCGACTAATACTCCCAGCCTCGGGTAAATCACGCCGCCAGAAACGACGACTTCCAAGCGATTTGCCGAAGCAAACAGGTTTGCTACTGGAAGCGAGTTGGTGATAATTTGCGGAGCCTTGCTTTCAAGGTGGCGGGCTGCATGGTACACGGTCGTGCCCGCATCTATAATGATGCTTTGATTTGGCTGAACCAGACTGGCACAAGCGATCCCAATGGCTTCCTTTTCCGTCAGTTGATGGGTGTCTCGAGCCGTGAAGGTGAACTCATCTGTTCGAGGCGTAACAACCCGAGCACCACCGTGTGTGCGCTGAATAGCTCCACCTGCCTCGAGAACTGAAAGGTCACGCCGTACCGTGGAAACTGAGGCTTCAACCTGTTTGGCAATTTCTTCAAGTCCCGCAAATTCAACCTTTTGCAAATATTCTGCAATTCGATGCTGGCGGGCTTCTGGCTGCATTCTGGCACTAATTTGGATGGAAATGAAAGATTTTGCAAGATTTATTTGACAATCTTTCAAAATATGTCAAAATATTGCTCGAATGTTGGCGCTTGATCCTATGCCGCACCGAGCAGTGGTCGAACATTTGGTTCGACAAGCCGTATATCAACGGCTGGGCAAACCATTGCCCAGGCCTGCAGGGGCACCTAATCCCCTTGTTGTGAACGTGAGTGCGCGGCATTGCCATCTGACACAGGAGGCGGTTGAGACACTCTTTGGCAAAGGGCATCAGCTCACAGTTCACAAGTGGCTTTACCAGGAAGGACAATTTGCGGCGAAAGAAACGCTGACACTGATCGGCCCGCGCAGCCGGGTGATTTCCAATTTGCGGATCCTGGGGCCCTGCCGAACTTTGAACCAGGTGGAGTTGGCTTATACGGACGGGATTGCGCTTGGGTTTGAGTTGCCGTTGCGGATTTCTGGTGACATCAAAGGCACGCTGGGATGCATGCTGATGGGGCCGGCAGGTTTCTTTGAAATGTCTGAGGGTGTGATTCGGGCTTTGCGACATGTTCATATGTCGCCGGAGGATGCCGCCTATTATGGAGTGAAGGCAGGTGAACGCATGGCTCTGAAGATCGGTGGCCCATGCGGATTATCGTTGAATAAGATGCTCGTGCGGGTGGACAAGAGTTTCAAATTGGAAGTGCATATCGACACCGACGAAGGCAATGCCTGCAACCTACAAGCGGATACATCTTGTGAATTGGAAAAAGAATAATCGAAATTCTCAATCGAGTTAGAACCAAACCATTAATCAAAATATGAGCGAAGCATTAGGAATGATTGAAACCAAAGGATACGTCGGCAGCGTCGAGGCCAGCGATGCCATGGTCAAAGCCGCTAACGTCAGCCTCGTCAAAACCATCCCCATCGGCGGCGGCTTAATCACCGTCTTGTGCCGTGGAGATGTCGGCAGTGTGAAAGCTGCGGTGGATGCCGGCTCGAAGGCCGCAGCAAAAGTCGGAGAATTGGCGGCGTCGCATATTCTGGCGCGGCCACACGAAGACCTGCTCAAATCTTTCCTTGGCGAAAGTGCTGGTGCAAAAACCGCAAAGTAAATTTCAACCCTTAACTCTGAACTGAATTTATGGCTCAACAAGCAATCGGAATGATCGAATGCAAGGGGTTGTGCGCATTGCTCGAAGCATGCGACGCCGCCCTCAAGGCCGCCAACGTGACCTTGGTCGGCTGGGAAAAAATCGGCAGCGGCTATGTCACAGGCTTTTTTCGTGGCGACGTTGCCGCGGTGAAAGCTGCGACCGATGCCGGCGCGAGCGCCGCGGCACAGGTCGGCCAGGTCATCAGTGTTCAGGTAATTCCGCGTCCGCACGAAGGATTAGCGGGGCTGGGCAAATGGCTCCAACAGTAGTCGTTTGAGCGCGATAGCGCGCTCACTCTTGCTCAGATCTGACGTGAAAATTCTCGTCGCCAATTTAGGCTCGACCTCGCTCAAGTGGCGTTTGTTTGATTTTTCAAACGCGCAAGAGAAGCTCCTGCACAAGGGTGGCTTCGAGCGGGTTGCCGATTACCCAAAAGCCATTGGCGATTGCCTCGATCAATTAAAAGCGGGCGGTCACATTAACAGTGAAGCGGATCTTTCAGCGGTTGGGTTTAAGACGATCATGGCGCGCGGCGTGGACGGTTGCGTGGGCCTGAATGAAGACGTAGTCCAGGCGATGGAGGCATTCAGTGGGATTGCTCCGGCGCATAATCCCCCTTACATCAATGGCATTCGGTTCTTCTCGCAACGGATGCCGTCGATCCCCCTGGTCGGCCTGTTCGAAACTGCTTTCTATCAATGGGTTCCGGAAGAATCCGCGCGCTACGCAGTGCCCGAGGAATGGCACAAACTCGGGGTAAGGCGCTGGGGATTTCATGGCGCGAGCCATAAGTTCATTACGGAGCGATCGGCGGAGTTGCTCGGGCGGGAAGATGTGGCTGAACGCGCACGGCAGCTTTATGTGGATGGCGTAGCTGGAACGGTGCGCGAACCTGCCTTGCGAGTTATTTCGTGTCATTTGGGCGGGAGTTCTTCAATTACTGGAATCCGAAATGGCGTAGCCATTGGAACCAGCATGGGGCTGAGCCCGCAATCAGGGTTGCCGCAGAATAATCGCGTGGGCGATCTGGACTCGTTCGCGTTGCCATTCCTGATGCGGACAAAAGGGCTGACTCTCGATGATGCGGAAAGGATTTTATGCAAGGAATCTGGTCTAAAGGCGTTGTCAGGCGGGTTCAATGATATTCGTGATATCGAAGCGCAGGCGCTCCAGGGAAATACCTCCTCCCAAACCGCACTCAAAGTGTATGTAAACTGCGCTCGTCATTGGATCGGCTCTTTGTACCTCCAACTCAATAGTATAGACGCCCTCGTGTTCACTGCTGGCATCGGCGAGAATCGGCATTTGATTCGGCGCGCCATTTGCCAGGATCTCGATCAACTCGGGATCGTGCTCGACCACGAAAAAAATGATAGCACGAAAGCGCAGGAAGGGGTCATTAGCGCCGCAAATTCGCGAGTCAAACTGCTGGTCATACCAACCAATGAAGAGTTAGTTGTCGCTCGCGAAGTCAAACGCTTTCTCGAAAAACATAACCAGGCCTCGTCGGATCTAAATCAGACCAAGGCCGTTCATACTTCACCCATCACGCATCACTCATTGACCTCAACTTAGAAAGAAAACTATGCCACAAGCAATTGGACTTATTGAAACCCGCGGACTAGTCGCCCTGGTGGAAGGGACTGACGCCATGCTCAAAGCGGCGAATGTCGAATTAGCCGGCCCCCTGACGCAGGTTGGCAACGCCCTGGTCACGGCAGTCGTCGTGGGCGACGTGGCCGCAGTCAAAGCCGCGACGGACGCCGGAGCACAAGCGATCAAGGCCATCAAAGGCGAACTGGTGAGCGTTCACGTCATCGCGCGTCCGCATTCGGAGGTTGAAGCCGTGTTGCCGAAAAGAGCCGCCAAGTAACTCTGCGCCGCTGCGTGTTCGTGGTTAACTCACGCTCACGCATCACGCATCACGCTTACGATAACATGTTCCTCGCACGAGTCGAAGGTTCCATCGTCGCCACCAAGAAGGACGGCTCCTTGAGTGGGCGCAAGCTGTTATTGGTGAGGCCGCAGCTTGTGGATGAAAAAGACCCCACTAAGTTCAAGACGGGCGCCAACACAATTATAGCGGTGGATAGCGTCGGAGCAGGCATTGGTGAACTGGTGATGTTTTGCCAGGGCAGTTCGGCACGCCTGGCGCCCAACCTGAAGGACGCACCGGTGGATGCGGTGATTGTAGGTATCGTCGATAGCGTGGATGTGCTCGGAAAAGAAATCTTCAACGCAAAAAACAATAAATGAGCGCGATCAATGAAACTCTGATACGCGAAGTGGTGGCCGAAGTCCTGGGACGTTTGGGCCAGGGTCAAGTGGCGGCACCCCCAAAGCCGAAGGAAGCTTGTGGCTGTGGCAATGGTCACGTGAGGGGAGGTGCCGTTGGGCGCGGCAAGCATGGAGTTTTCCAGGACGCCAGCGAGGCTTGCGATGCGGCGCACGGAGCATTTCTTCAATTAAGAAAGCAGGGCATGGCGGCGCGGGCGAAGGTAGTGGAGATCGTCAAGACGATGGCCGATGCGAACGCGGTGGAATGGGGCAGGATTGAGTTGGAGGAGACGAAGATTGGACGGCTGGATCACAAGATTGAAAAGCTTAAGATTATAAAGCTTGTCCCGGGAGTTGAATGGCTGCATCCGGATGGACGCAGCGGGGACCATGGCATCACGCTGGAGGAATTCACGCCCTTCGGGGTGGTGGCAGCGGTCACGCCTTCCACACATTCCATTCCGACCTTGAGCGGGAACATCGTGAATATTGTTGCAGCAGGAAATGCGGTGGTTTTCAACGCGCATCCCGGTGCTGCGAAATGTGCCGCGATGGCCGTGCGCGAATACAACAAAGCGATCGAACGGGAGATTGGCATCGAGAACTTAGTGGCCATCATCGAGCAACCGACGTTGGATTCGTTCAAGGCCTTGTGCAATCACGAAATGGTTAAATTGCTGTGCGTGACCGGAGGGCCCGCGGTGGTCAAAGCAGCAATGCAAACGGGCAAGCGTGCAATTTGTGCGGGTCCAGGCAATCCACCTGTTCTGGTGGATGACACGGCCTGCATGAAGCGCGCGGCCAAGGCCATCATTCAAGGCGCGGCTTATGACAATAATTTGCTGTGCATCGGGGAGAAGGAAGTTTTTGTTCTGGAGTCGATCGCGGACAAATTAATGGGGGAAATGGAGAAAGCCGGAGCGGTGCGGCTGAATGGAGGTCAACTGGAACAACTCACAAAGGCCGCGTTCACGTTCAAGGAAGGTCACGGGGCTGGGTGCCCGGAACCGGTGGTGAACAAAGCGTTAATTGGGAAGGATGCACCGGTGTTGGCAAAAGCCGCGGGACTGAATGTTCCGGAAAAAACGGAGTTGTTGTTTGCGGAGACTACCAAAGACCATGTGTTTGTGAAGGAAGAGCAGATGATGCCGTTTGTTCCGATTGTCCGGGTCAAGAGCATGGAGGAAGGGATCGAAGCAGCGCTCGTGGCAGAGCATAATTACAAGCACACATCGATCATTCATTCACATGATGTCGAGCACATGACCGCGATGGCGCGGGCATTGGATACGACGTTATTTGTGAAAAACGGACCCTGCATGGCTGGGCTGGGGTTGGGAGGCGAAGGGTATCTGAGTTATTCGATTGCAACACCGACGGGTGAAGGGGTTACAAATCCAAAAACGTTCACGCGGGTACGGCGGTGCGTGATGGTGGATAATTTAAGGATTTACTAGCGATAGGGTTCGCGGCGTGCTCCGGATAGAAAATAGAAATCGAGACATGTTGTTGGCGCGAGTAGAAGGAAATGTGACCGCGACTCGGAAGCACCCGAGCTTCGAGGGTTGGCGGCTGGTGATTTGCCAGCCGATCAGCGATGCCGGAGCGCCGGAAGGGACCCCGCAGGTGGCAATTGATGCACATGGCGCGGGGATGCACCAACGAGTGATCCTGTCTTCGGATGGAATGGCCGCGCGGAAAGCGGTTGGGGATGAGAAGAGCCCAGCTCGGTGGATGATCGTGGGGATTGTGGATGAGAAGGTATGAGGCTGGGCAGAGTCATAGGCCGGGTAACACTGAGCAAAACCGTTCCCGCTTTGCACGGGGCGCGGTGGCTGATTGTGAGTCCGTTTGGACGAGAGGATTTCACGCGGCCCGAAGATGTGCGAATCGGGTCAGAAGCCAGTCCGATTGTCTATGATGATCTCGGTGGAGGGGTCGGGCAAACCGTCGGGTTTGTCGAAGGGCGTGAGGCGGCTTCGCCGTTTCATCAACCGACCCCGGTGGATGCAATAAACGCTGCCCTAGTGGACCACATTTTTTATAGCCCATTTCAGCAATGAAACAGGTAATCAGTGTCAAAGATGTCGAAGAACTCGTGCGCAGCGGCAAAGGTGTAAGGGCGCTGCCGACCGACGCGCTGCTGACGCCTTCGGCGCGGGATTACTTGCGTGAATTGGAGGGTCATGTGAGTCCCAAAAAGCCGGGCGTGGATGGAAAACCTCCTGAACCCAAACCAGTCACCTCCAAAAGTTCACAACCGGAGCTCGATGCGTTCTTCAATTCGCCACACATCAACCAACTCAAGGAACAAATCTGCGATGTTGGGCGGCGGCTTTGGCAGCGGGAATACGTGGATGGAAATGGAGGAAACATCGCGATTCGCGTGGGTGAGGATATTGCGCTGTGCACGCCGACGTTAGTGTCCAAAGGGTTTATGAAACCTGAGGACATGTGCCTGGTGGATTTGGACGGTAATCAACTTTGCAGCGGAAACGGCAAGAAACGCACGAGCGAAATCCTGATGCATTTGCAGATCATGAAACGGCAGCCGCGCGCCGTGGCGACAGTGCATTGTCATCCCCCCTATAGCACAGGGTTTGCGGTAGCTGGGATTGAGCCGCCGACGTGCATGATCCCGGAGTATGAAGTTTTCTCATCGGTGGCGATTGCGCCTTATCGCACCCCCGGAACGCCGGAAATGGGGAAACTAGTGGCTGATTTAGTGGAACATCATAATACGATCCTGATGGCGAACCATGGGGTCGTCGCGTGGAGTCATAATAGCGTGGAGGATGCGTATTTCAAGATGGAGATACTGGAGGCCTATTGCCGAACGGTTTTGGTGGCCGCGCAATTGGGTGTGCCGGCAAAGACCATGACGCCGGCGCAATTACAGGATTTGTTGAAAATAAAACAGAGTCTTGGCATTCCCGATCCACGACACGGCCTAAAGGAATGCGAGCTCTGCGACAATAATGAGTGGCGTCCGGGAGCAACCTGCGCCGTGCCAGATACAAATGGGCATCAGGACAACGCACTCATTGGTCCGGATCCACAGGCCGAGGCCCTTGTGCAGGCCATAACCGATCAGATTATGAAAGGCAGGAACGGAAACCAATGAAAGTAACAATAGTTGGCGGCGGCGGGCGCGTAGGATCCAATGCGGCGTATGCCTTGCAATGCGCCGGCTTAGTCGCAGAGATTCAGTTGCTGGATGCCAACAAGGATTTGGCCGAGGGTGAGGCCCTGGATTTGCTTCACGGCAGCGCCTTTGCGGGTGACCAGAAGATTTACGCGGGAGACTATGCGCGGGCCGCGGATAGCGACATTTTTCTGATCACGGCGGGCTTGCGGCGCAAGCCGGACGAATCGCGCTTGGAGCTAATTAACCGGAACGTCACGCTGTTCGTACAAATTATTGATAGCATCAAGTCAGCAGGTGTGCGGAAGGAAGCGCACATTTTCGTAGTATCAAACCCAGTGGATATTTTGACCCAACTTGCCGTGCAACGGAGCGGGTTGCCGTGGCAACAAGTTTATGGGCTGGGAACGATGCTGGATACGTCGCGGTTTGGGTCATTAATCGCGCAAGAGCTCGGTTTGGCGCCTACACAGGTCAAGGCTTTGATCCTTGCTGAGCACGGCGACTCAATGGTGCCGATCTGGTCCAGCGCTTCGGTCAATGGATTGCCTCTAGGAGGGTTGCCCGAATGCACGCCAGGCTTTCAGAATGCAGTGTTTGAGCGAACCAAGAATAGTGGTGCGGAAGTGCTCAGGAAGAAGGGAGGAGCGGGATGGGCAGTTGGGATCGCGATACGCGATGTAATTCATGCGGTGCTGTTGAATAAGAAGGCTATGCTGCCCGTTTCATCATTAGTGCAGGGGGCTTATGAGATTCGCGATATTTGTTTAAGCGTCCCGACGGTCGTAGGCCGCAAGGGGGTTGAGAAGCATGTGGAGATAAAGCTATGGCCGAAGGAATTGATGGCGATGCAACAATCGGCCAGGGCGTTGAAGGAGACTCTGGGGAAAGTAAAGGTGTGAGCCGGAGAGAGGAGCATTTACAAGGACGTAGCGCAGGTTTCCAACCTGCCATATCGCCGGCTTCAAGTCGGCAGACCGTGGGAACCTTGTCGCGCATGCGAATTGAAACCTGCGCCGCCAAAACGGGAACTCAATTTTAGCGTGATTAAATCACTGGACACCAAGCTTGCGGAGATTAAGGCCAACCCTGCGTCAAGAGCCTTTATCATCGCCGATGCAAAGGATGCGGACATGGCCTTTGGGGCCCGCGCGCCCGGGCCGCGATCGTATCTTTCGTTACGCGGCGAAAGGCCGGCGCGATTCTCCCCTGAGGTGTGGGCTCGGGAGGAATTTGGATATCGGAACCTCCCTGAGTTTCTGGATATTATTCGCGAAGTCGTCCACCAGGGAGTTGTCGATATCATGCTGATGTCGGCTTATGTAAATGATCAGCTTACGATAAAAGACGGTCTGTTTCGCAATTCGCACGTCACACCCGCGGCGCGGGCCAATGATACTACCGACGTGTGGGCCGCGCGGCATGGATGTTATACGAGTGAAGCGGCCCAGCCGTTCCGGACAGCGACCATTGATCAGATTCAATGCGGGAAAATCGAATGCGATCGGGCCGCTGGAGAATTTCCGGGCGCGAACCTTGGGCTTTATTCTGTGACCTTCGTAAATAACCTTGAACAGGACCGCGAGACGTTGCTGGCGTTCAAGGATTTCAGGGAAGAGGCCGAACGAAAAAAATTCCGGTATTTTCTCGAGGTATTTGATCCCAATGTGAGCAGCGGGATTGCGCCGGAGAAACTCGGGGAATTTATCAATGACAATATTTTGCGAATCCTGGCCGGCGTGCCGGAATCAGGCCGGCCCGCCTTTTTGAAAATCGTGTATCACGGCCCGCGGGCGATGGAGGAACTGGCTCAGTACGATCCGAACCTGGTGGTTGGGATTCTCGGCGGCAGCGCTGGAACTAATTACGACGCATTCAGATTAATCCATGACGCCCAGAAATACGGGGCGCGCGTCGCTTTGTTTGGACGGAAGATTAATAACGCCGAGCATCAACTCGCGTTCATCGAGATGCTGCGGTTGATTACTGAGGGAAAGCTTGCCCCGGAAGAAGCCGTGCGGGCCTATCATGGCGTGCTGCAAGGGAAAGGCATCAAACCCAGGCTGCCGCTTGAGGCGGACCTGCAATTAACCGATCAGGCCATGAGTTACGATGGAGCACCTAATCGAGCCTTCTCGGTTCCAGTCCGCAACACGGGCATTGCGCCCCCGGTCGCGGAGGTTGTGCATAAAGACAGCAAGCAGCAACCCGGACAGCAAGATGGAAAGTGGCCCGTTGGGCCAGGCGGCGCCCCGGCGTTCGACCAAATGGATTCGGCGCAACGGCGGGCTTATGATCAAGCACGCTTAAGCAGGAAATTTGGGTGATTTAGGACAAATTCCCGCGCTGCGCGTAGAAATCGACAGAACCGGACTTCAAGACTGTCGGTTCGATTTTTACCAGGCGCTGTTGCCATCCAGCAGGACCGCTCGGACAGGGGACCCATCCGCGCCTGCTATTCGCAATGGCAGGGCAACGAGCACATACACACCCGCCTCCACCGTTCGCAAATCAAGGTTTTCCAAAATCGCAATATTGGCCGCGTCGAGGGCGTGATGGATCGACATCGTTTTGCTGTCCACCTGGTCTACCGAAGGCAGGTCCAGGCCAAGAAGCCGGACCCCTTGCTGACCGAGCCAGGCCGGCACGTCCTGCGCAAGGGTAGGAATGCGCGACGGGAAGATGGATTTGTCGTCGCAGGCGTTGGTGCGCACCAGCACGCGCGGCGTGGCTCGACCGTCGAGCCCAACGAAAACTTCACGGCCAAGCACCTCGCGACCCGGAGCCACAAACAGCCGAGCGGGGCCGATGTACAAATCAGGGGGCATGGCGTCAATGGTAGCCCCTTTCTCGTTGTAATGGTAGGGCGCGTCCAAATGCGTACCGCTATGGATGCTACAAATCAATTTGCCGATGTTGCAGGAAGCGCCATCGCGCAACCGCGCGACAAAATCGAACTGAAAAGGTGTGTCGCCCGGCCAGGGCGCCAAACGCTCTGAGTGTGGATGAGTGATATCGATGATTTTCATGGCACAAGCGCGGGAGCATTTGGAAAGGATTCGTAAGCTCGGGTCAACATGATTTGTTTGAGCCGCGCCACTGCTTCAGCGCAATCAGCGTAGCGTGTATAAAGAGGGGAAGGCGCCAGGCGAATAATATCGGGGCGCCGAAAATCCGGAATTACGTTGGCCTGTCGCAAGGCCTGGCAAATACGCCAGCCTTCCGAATGCGCCAGGGCCACATGGCCGCCTCGGCAATTAGCAGCGCGCGGGGTGACAATGCTGAAACCAAACAGGGCTAATTCAGATTCAATTAGCTCGAATAAAAGATCGGTTTGGGCCAGCGATTTGGCCCGCAGTGCATGCACCCCGCCTGCTTCGGCAATTAGCTCGAGCGAACCAAGCAATGGTGCCAGCGACAGAATATGTGGTGTGCCAATATGCAACGCCGTGGCGCCTTTGGCTGGTTCGTGAATTTTCGACATCGCGAAACGTCGCTCGGGCCTTACGCCCCACCATCCGGCCAACCCCGGCGACCGTCCAAAGTGCCGGCGATTAAGATACAGCCCGCCGGGGGCGCCCGGTCCCGCGTTGAGCCACTTATAATTGCACCAGAAAGCAAAATCCACACCGTGCGAGTCGAACGAATGAGGAACCACGCCGATGCTATGCGAACAATCAACGCCCAGCATGATGCCTCGCGCGTGGGCCTCGCGCGTAAGCTGCTCCACTTCGAGCAGTTGGCCGCTGGTGAACAACACTGCTGGCAGCACTGCCATTTGCACGTCCGGACTGAAAGCTTCGAGGATCTCCTGCATGCGCAGCGTTCGCCCATCGACCGAACGCACTAGACGCAGGTGTTTGCCGGGATCAAGCTCGCGCCAGCGCACATGGCTTTGCAACGCGTAAGTGTCGGAGGCAAAATTAAGTTCATCGCCGATAATCACGCGCCGGGCGCCGTGCTCCGGTACGAATAAGGTCGCCAGCAACTGGTGTAGATTGGCAGTGGTTTGGCCGGTGATGCAAATCTCCTCGGCGGTTGCTCCTAAGAGGGGCGCGATCTTTTGCGCCGCAGCCTCGGACAAGGTAAGCCACGGAGGTTCGGCTTCCAACCAACCGTTGATGCCCAGCCGTCGCCACTGATTGAGCACCCTCAACAGGCTGGCCTCAGATCGTCGTGAGAGTAATCCAAGAGAATTGCCGTCCAGGTAGATTGTGTCCGCCGGAAGATAAAATTCGGCGCCAAAAGGCGCCAGCGGATCCAATCGGTCGCACTCGGCAATATCAGTCACCATCCATAGCCTCGCGTAATCGCAGTGGCACATCAAAACAAAACGCCAACTCCTCGGCCTGGAGCGGCGTCTCGTGAGAGCGCCGCAACTGTGCGCGCAACCGTGACCGCATCTGCGCACCCTCGAAAAACACTCACCATAACGGGCTTGCTTTGAGGTCACCGGAGGAATAAGTTCATGCAAAGCACCAAATAGCGAAACCGGTTTCCCTGGCGCCCTTGCAACACCATGAAAAAGTCTAGCTTAGCACACCCTGAGCAAAATCAAACTTACCAATCGACAGCTTTCACGCTTATTGAACTGCTTGTCGTCATTGCGATTATCGCAATCCTGGCTGCCATGCTACTTCCGGCTTTGGCCTTGGCAAAAGAAGAAGCTATTCGAATACAGTGCAAGAATGGGGTTAAGCAAATTGCGCTCGGAATTCACATGTACGCACATGATTCCCGTGAATTCCTGCCGGAGCCTAATTGGAATTCTCCCTGGGTGCGGCGCGGCTGGCTTTATGACGCCACGCCCGGCTCGCCCCCCAGTGCAGCCGCATTGAACACCAACCCGCAACTGGCTTACCAGGGAGGGTTGGTTTATGAATACGTCAGAAATTTCGTCATATATCGGTGCCCCTCCGATAAGACCAACAGCCCTCAGTGGCTCCAGCGTGCGCAAAAGATGTCCAGTTATCTCATGAACGGGGCGGTGGGTGGTTTTGGCAAAATCTCGCCCAGCTCCTATAAAATCGGAGACTTCCGGCAGGATGCCGTTATTTTCTGGCAGGCCTTGGAAACCAGTCCGGGTGATTTCAATGATGGTTCCAGCAGTCCCGATGAAGGCATCACCAGGTTGCACAAGCGAGGGACGTCATTAGGCGTCGTCGACGGGCACGTCGAATCGATCAAGACCGTAAAGTTCTACCAGGAAGTCAACGTGGCATCGAAGAACCGACTCTGGTGTAATCCGGGCACCGCGAATGGCCGTTAGCATTCATCTGAATCCTGGTAGGGCCCACAGAGGCCTTTTCTCGAGCTACCTCGAGCCATTTCGAGTCGGTCTTATTCTTTGCGTCTTCCTGACGGTGTCTGGCTGCGGAAAAAAAGAACCGCAAGTAAACAAGGAATTGGAAAAAGCAGCGAGCGCGTTCGTTAAGGTGGAACCTGCCGACGCTGTTTCAGCGCCTGCTTCCCCCCAACCTGCTCCGGAACAAGCCGCCCAACAAACTCCAGCACCCAGAGCCACATCGGCGCAAGAAATGAACCAGGCAATCACTGCTTACAAAAAGGGTGATTTGGAGGATGCCGTCACGCGCCTGCAAAAACTGCGCGCTACTCCAGTTATGTCGCCTCAGCAACGCATTGCCGTGAATGACGCGATTGCTGCGGTGATGACCGAAATCTACACCATGGCTTCCAAGGGCAATGCCCGCGCAATTCAGGCAGTCAAGACTTACGAAGAATTGCAGACCAAACCGCGCTCGCAATGATGCTGCTTCTCTAAAATCAACGGAATTACGTTGGTTTCGAGAGCCAAGGGGTCACGGCGTCACCAGCTTCACCCTGAAAAATGCCGGGCTGGGACAATTGGTGACCGTAAAACTCTCGGTCAACAAAACGGGGGATACGACAGAAAAATTTGGCGGCTTCAGTGACCGACTCATCTCCACGACATATCCATGAACCCGGCGCGTTGTACCCAACGTCGAGTCATAAAGATCGGAGGCCGGACCATCCCATTGGAGGGACATATTCCCGTGGGAAATTGAGTATTGTCGAATCTTAGGCAGAGGATGATACACAATTGCGCCGCGGACCGGCAGGTTCGCCGACCAGAGTTGAGGGCCCCAACTGGCGAACACGTTCGGGCCGGCGGCCCAACTGGTCATGAATCTAACATAGGTCCCGCTATCAGCGACATAATAACCATAAGCCGCGATGCTGTGGATGATGGGATTCACATTAGTGGCGGAATCAATATCCCGCGACATTTCGTCCGGTTGCTGCAAGAAAAAGAGAACGGGATAACCCGCATCGATTTCCGCCTTAAAATCATCAAAGGTAAAACCCTTCCCGGCCGGCACATTGGGATTAAAATCCGCTAACTGGGAAAACACCGAGCAATCATAACCCCGATATCGGGTCCAGGCGCGCAGTCCGGACTGGATGTCTACCGCCGGCGTGCCGGCGCTGGAGTCTGGTTGGAAATTGACACGCCGATCGCCATTAGTGTCCCAATACACAAACGAGTACCCATCGATATTGCCGTTGCACTCGCCCGCCATGTTTGTCCAACGCATTTGGTTGAGGCCAATAAAATCCCCGATGCAGTCCGGGCTATGGGGAGTTCGGCCTGCCGTAATGTAGGGATCGGGAGCGGTGCTTTCGTATTCAATGTAATAGTCATCCACGTGACCAAATTGATTCTCCGGACGGCCGTCAAATCCGGCTGCGGAGGCCCACATAGATACGATTCCAATGCTGCTGCCGACGGTCTTAAGCGGAGCCACGCCGCCATTAACCGGGCCGGTATAGAAATCGGGAAACCCGTGACGATCCCAAAACCCCATTAGATTTCCAGAAGCGGTTCCCATGCAACCGTAGTACCAATCGTAGTCTGGGAATTCGGTCAAATAGACATTGGTAGTTACCGCAGAGACCGCGCGGCATAAAAGCATACCCGCAACCAAAATTCCGTCGCGAAAGAGAGTGCTTGTTTTCATGCGGCCATTATTTCCAGTTCTTAGTTTTCTCATGCGGCCAAAAGAATATTGGCTCTTGGGACTTATGGCTTAACCGTAACACAAGGTGAACCCGGGTCAACCGAACGAAAGTCAGGTAAACTACGGAGTGTTAAGTAGGGAAAATACCTTACGCTTTTGGAGCCACGGGTAGGGCGCGTCAGTCCCTGCGCGCCGCTTGCATGCTTCACGGGCGTGGTGTCACATCAACGATCTCGCAGCGCACGCAGTTCCTGCCTGCCGACGCCTTGGCGAAGGTTGCCCTCAGCTCCAACCGTTCGATCGGCTGCGAGCGGTAGTACGGCCGGCCACCACGGTCATAGGCCACCACCTGAAATCGGCACCGGGGAAAGGCCGCGGCGAGCGCCACGAGTGGCGAGTCACGCAGGTCCAGGTGCGGGCGTCGTGCCAATGCGCGAGGTAGTCGTTTACCGTCGGTCCAGAGGCTGAGCCATTGCAGTGGCGGTCGGCGGCGCGCGAGCGTGCGCGCCAAATCCCACTCAAGGTCAAGCGCAGACGGTGGCGTCCCCCTCGGTCCCGCGAGGTAGTCGCTCAGCGAATCGTTGATGATCGGCAAGAAGTGGCTGCAGCCGCGCATCAGCTCGCGCACGTCCTCGGCAGAGAACCCTTTGTCGGCCAACCGCGGGTCGCGGTCGAAGACGATGTCATACCCATCGCCATACAGTTGGCCGGCCAGCATATCGATCGCCGTATCTTCGCTGGGCAGCTCGTGCCAACGGTAGGAGATGAACAAGCGCGGGGCGCCGATAATTGTTGGCAACCGCATGCCGGCGCGTTCAGCCTGCAGATCCTGCTCAAGTAGCTCAGGGGACCAGATCAGCGCGCCCGCCCGCTGGCTCACGCGTGCCGGAGCTCCGATGGCGAAGGCGACGCTGCGCGGCTGGGTCTGTGGAATTGATCGACTCGATGCCGGCAGGCCGCGCACCGTCATGACCAGATCCGCCAGGCGCTTGGCCATCCCCGGCCAGGCGTGGCCCATCACCTGCGCCGACTGTTCAGCGGCCTGAACCACGTCGTGGACGAAGCTATGGTTTGACAACCCGTAGGGCCGTTGTCCGTCGCTGCGCCACAGCCAGGCCTGAATGAGAAAGCTGCTAATGTTGGTCACCCTTTTGGAGGTGAACCGCAAGATTTCTGCGGAGTCGGCTAAGGCGTTGTGAATCGATCTGCCCGAGAATACCACCGAGCTGGGTTGCTGGCCGAGTCGCGAGAAAACCGAGGCGAATGACTGAGGTAACCCGCAAACATGACGATGGAAAGTCTTTGTCGCTGGACTGGATCACCTCGTCAAACCCCGGGACAGCCTGGTCCAGTTGCGAACTGATGCCGCACAGCAGCAAGTCGGCATAAGGCGGCATCTGGCATAGCACGAGTGCGGGGCGCAGTTTGGGCGCGCCGACAGCTTGGGGCAATGGGGCGAGCACTATGTCACCGGCCTTCATAGTCCGGGTTTGGCTCCTTCAGCATGTCCATTGTATATTCAGGCTCGTGCGGGCCGTAGGCTTTGGCGAGCGAATCCGCTGCGAACCCATACCAGGTTCTGCGGAATTCACTCTCTTCTGGAAGCACTGTAACCAACAACCGCGCATCCTTGGGGAGCGGATAATCATCCTCCAGCCGAATCTGGTGTCCGTCAAAAATTGCAGAAAGGGTCACAGTTTTCATAACCGGAATCTACAGGCACAGACTGGAAAAGCCAATTCTCAAAGCATGGACAACCTCGACAGATCATCCCCGCTCTTTCAAGCCGTAAGCTACGGGCACAAGGATGCCAAGGCGCGCGCGCTTGGACCGGACCGTAGACAGGGCACATCCCAATCGTCGCGCCAGTTCCTGCCAGGATCGGGAAACGACCGGCCATTCCGCGCTCACGTGAGCGCGGCCCCATTGAAAGCACTTAAAAGCCCGGCTTGAAACACCGGCCATAATCAGGCAAATTGTATGCGTGACAAACATCCGCGAGATCGAGCAGGCGATTGCGCAGTTGCCGCGGCAGGATTTTTTCGAGCTCGTGCGGCATCTGCGGGAGCGTCATGCCGACGAATGGGACCGCCAGATCGAGGAAGACGCGAAGAATGGCCGCCTCGACCGCTTGTGGGAAAAGGCCGAAAAGGAAATCGAGGAAGGCGGGCTGCGGCCATTGGATGAAATCCTCGACAACTCCGGACTCGTCACGTAACGAGGCTTTTTTACTCAACCCCCTTTCGATCAGAAACTCCTCACGTCGTTTCCTACAATAAATGCGTGGATCGCTATATCCTCGACGTTGCGACATGCCGAAGTGAGCAAGAGCATGAGCACGATTCTCAGGCCCGAGGACGAGGACGAAGGAACGATTCAGAGACACCCCCTTTACCCTCCCAGAGCCGTAACACCCGTAACAACCCAATGTTTATAGGGCGATCGTTGAGTCGAAGCCGTAACAGAGGTCGTAACAAGCCGTAACAACCCGTAACTTTCTTACTTGCTAAGTGCTGGAGTGTGAGGGTTGAGGGGAGACAAAAAATCCCCCCCGGCTGGCAATTAGTCGTGCCAGTCGTGTCGGGGTCGTGCCAACGGATTTTCACAAATATTCAGGCCTTGGTATGCGGCAAAGGAGTTGCATGGAGCCATCGGGAATTGAGAATTGAGCATTTGTTATTTGTTTTGAGCTCAGGATCGGCGGGGGGGGGGTAGGTATACCCTGCGGGAGTTGAAGAAAGAACCAAGGATGAACGCGGAGGGAGCAATGACCACGGCGAGGCGTGTGAGCGTGACCGTGAGGGCAGGATGAAGCGTTGAACCAGTAGAAGGCGACTTATCGCGACTCAAAGGGAGCCAACGGGAGTTAAAGGGAGTTAAGAATTCGCGCTACCTCAGCCCGCGCACGGCACTCACTGAGGCCATTCAACCAAATCCAACCTCCCGTGGCCTGTCTCCCATCTCCTATCTCCCATCTCCCAACCGCAACCGCGCAATCCAATTTTGTCTTTGGTAACGAACGCACCCTTGTTAAGCTGGCGTCATGGAAATGTTTCATAGGATTTTGAAGACCGCCGTGGAAGGGGGCGCGTCCGACGTGCATTTGAAGATCGGGACGCCGGTCATTTTTCGCATTAACCGACAACTGGTCGCCATCGAGTGCCCGTTACCAACAGAGGAATGGATTAACAAGATCGCCAAGCATGTTACCCCGCCCCATTGGACCAACCGCATCGAAGAAGAGCGGGAGGCGGATTTTTCTTATTTTGTGCCCGGGATTGGGCGGTTCCGGACCAACTTGTTCCAACAGCGCGGGCAATGGTGTCTGGCGATGCGCTATGTAAAGACGGTAGTTCCGAGCTTCGAAGAACTGGGCTTGCTGGACCAGATTAAAAAAATTGCCGAATCCCCGCGCGGGATTGTGCTGGTCGCCGGGTCCACCGGGTGCGGCAAATCGACGACGTTGGCGGCGATGATCGAGCACATCAACGCACACTCCAAAAAGCACATCATCACGCTGGAGGATCCGATTGAATATGTGTTTGAAGACAATCAATCGGTTTGTGAACAGCGGGAGGTCGGCCTGGACACCGTTTCATTCAATCATGCGCTCAAGCATATTCTGCGGCAGGATCCGGACATTATCATGATCGGCGAAATGCGCGACTCAGTAAGTTTCAGCACCGCGATGAGCGCCGCTGATACCGGTCACCTGGTGCTTTCAACCCTGCACACGACCAATGCGGCGCAGTCCATCAACCGCATTCTGGATTTTTTCAAAGCTGATGAACGCGAGCAGATTCGACGCCAGCTTGCCGGCACTCTTCAGGCAGTCATTTGTCAGCGCATGGTCGCCATGGTTGCTGGAGGCATGACGCCCGCCATCGAGATCATGATCAACACGCCTACAGTCAAGAAATTGATCGAAGAAAATCGGCTCGATAAACTAAGTGCCGCCATCGAGACCGGCACGGACGACGGCATGCTTAACTTTAATCAGGCGCTTTTTCAATTAGTGAAGTCGGGGAAGGTCAGCGAGCAGGAAGCCCTCAGCAAAGCCACCAACCCGCAAGCGCTTGAAATGAATTTCAAGGGCATCTTCCTCGACGAAGGCCGCAGGATTTTGACTTAGCAGTTTTCCCCGGAACACCGGAAGACAGGCCGACAAACTTTGCCGGCCCGTCAGTGCGAGAATCTACGTTGGTTACGGCCCAGCCACCAAGCGGATGAACTTGGTGCTGTTGTCGATGGGTGCAGCCAATTCGATCCGTTGGCCGGTGCCGACGCCGGTTGAGCCTACGGCAGCCCAGCTCGAGGTGATGGTGGCTCTGGCTTCCAGTGCGTAGGATACGCCCAGGAGGGAATCAAAGCCGACAAAGACCTGGTTGCCTTGCTTACGAATCGATAGCTGGACCAGTGGAATGGTGGTTTGATCGATGGATTCCAGGAACGCCACTACCAATGCCTGATCGGCGGGATTCGACAAGCCGTCAGGTGTTCGGCCGTTGTCGGTTCGGTGCTTTACGTCGCCCACTACTGCAGCCAGGGATTCGGCCGCGCCATTGTGCATAAATGGAGGCAGCGCGTACAAACCAAGCAGAGAGGGCACGTTGAAGCCGATGCCCGCGCCGTCGCTGTTGTAATCAATACCCAGGGCATCCTGCGCGGCTTGTTGCACGCCGCCGACCACGGCCGGCGCTGCTTTTTCATCCGCCCCAATGTTATTCCCCAGCGGGTTGCCCTGGCCGGGAACGCCAAGGTTGAAAGAGCCAACGTCACGCAGAAAACGATTTAGATATTGTGCGGCGACTGGGTTGCCCACGAAGTTAGTCGGGTTGCGTTCGGTAAAAATTTCCGATCCGGCCGGCGGCGATGTGAAGTCTTTGACGCTGATGGTCCAGTCTATCCCACCATGGCAACGCGCGCAGCCTGCTGTGACGAAAAGCCTGCGGCCCTGGGAAATGTCAGCGGCAGAAGGTCCAGGTGAGAAGGGTGAAGACAAAGGTGAATTGGGTGTGCGCACCGCGTTGCGTACCCATTCCCGCAGGGCGGTCAGGGCAGGGATTTTGTTGGGGCTGCCCGGCAAGGTCACGGTGACCTGATCTCGATTGGCATTGGGCAAAGCAAACGCATTGACCGCGGTGGGAGCCACATTGAGATCTCCGCCGGGGCCGATAAGCAGGCCATGATTTGGGTCGAGCGCATTACCATTGATTGGGACGGCAAGATTGCCTGGGCCGGAAACGTTACGAATGTTGGCTTCGAAATCTTCGACTTCATCGAAGATGGCGGAGTAGTTTAGCAAACGTTGTTGGTTGCGATTATGCGGGCTGAAAGTGGAGTTGAGCGGGACGCTCTTCCGTGGCCCGGCATTAAAGGCCCAGACAATGCCATCAGTAAGACCCTTGAAATGGCAGCTCGAGCAGGACTGCCAACCTTCGCTCGAGAGTCGATCGCGCAAGGAGTTTGTGCCGGGGATCGTGTCGAAGTTGCCGCGCGAGGAGAAAAACATTTCCGCTCCGACGAGGTTCGTTTCTCCGGCGGTGCCCGGAGTGGGCAAATTCGAAGTGCTCACTGTGGCGATGACGGTATCGGTGGTCAGGTCCACCACCGAGACATTTCGGGAAACGAAGTTGGCCACATACGCGATCGTGCCCAGGCTATTGATGGCAATACCCTGGGGGTTCTTGCCGGCTTTGACGCCAGTTGTGTTTGGGTTGGTTGGATCATTGAGATCGATGAAGCGGGTCGTGTCGCTGTCCACGGTAAATCCAAGGGTCCCATCAGCGGCGACGTTGAGTTTGACCAATAGATCACTGGCTGCCGAGACGGCGTAAGCGGAGCCGGCGCCCAGTGCGCTGGTGAAGGCGATGGCCCAGGGGTTGGCAAAGAAATGTTTTACTTTGCCTGGCTCCGGATCGCGGGCGCCCAAATGGAGATTGAGCGCGCCAACGTCAAGAGGTGAGGTGCTGTTGGCGCCGGCGATCACGTTGACGAAAGCATGTGTGTCGAGATTAAAACGCAACGGACCGGTGGGGGAAGCCGCGACGTTGGGCAGATAGACCGACTCCCCGCGCAGCACGACGCTTTGAAGCTGGTTGGGAAAAGCTGCGGTATCGTTGGTCAATCCAGGGAATTTGAACCCAGTGATTTGGGCTGCCAATGGGATCACGCGCGCAACTTTGTAATCGATCAGGTTGGCCGAACTGGTATTGATGTCCAGAACGGCGACCAGGCCCTCCCGCCCGAAGTCATCAGCTTGTCTGCCTCCAGCCTTGGTGAAGGAAAGGAAGCGACTCACGTATAGTTTGCTGTTATCCGCTGTGACCGCCAAGCCGCGCGGTTGGAAATGTCGAGCACGGTCTGGATCATTGGCGATGCTATTGCGCAAATCCACATGCCCGAGAATGGTGCGGGTGGCCGTGTTGATGATTGTGATCGTGTCCTGGCCGCTGTTGGCCACGAATACGCGCTTGCCATCCGGCGAACAAACAATGTTCCATGGTTCTGCGCCGGTAGTCAGATTAGTCAGTACTGTGGCGGTAAACGTGCCCCAGGCTGGATCATTGATCAGAATTATGGTGACTGAATTGGCGGCTGCGTTAGCCACATAGGCGTACTGGTTGTCGGGTGTGAGGGCAATGCTTTGCGGTTCCTTGCCCACATTGATTTTGGCGAGCAAAGAATTTGAATCCGGGCGAATGACACTGACGCTGTTGTCACTTGGAGTAACGACCCAAATCAGGTGGTCATTAATATTAACAGCGATGGGACTGGAGTAGGTGGGCCGCGAGACTGTATCGAAGATGGGTGTGGTGTTGGCGTCAATCGATTCGAGGAATTTGACTACGTACGCCTGATCAGTGGGATTGCTGAGCACATCGGCAATGCGGCCTCCTGCCGTGCGGTGATTGAGGTCGCCCACAACGGCGGACAGGCATTCAGCGGCGCCATTATGCATATAAGGCGGGAGCATGCGAATGCCCAGAAGTGAAGGCACGTTGAAGCCGATGCCTTTGGTGTCGGAATTATAGTCGATCCCGAGCGCGTCCTGGGCGGCCTGCTGGGTCCCGTTGGCCACGGCGGGCGCGGCTTTTTCATCAGCACCAATATTGTTGCCCAACGGGTTGCCCTGTCCGGGTACGCCCAAATTGAACGATTTGATATCGCGCAAGAACCGATTCAGATACTGGGTGCCGACAGGATTGCCCGTGAAGTTGGTTGGGTTGCGCTCAGTAAAGATTTGGGCGGTGGCTGGTGGCGAAGTAAAATCCTTGAGGCTCGCGGTCCAATTTTCGCCACCGTGACATTGTGCACAGCTTGCGGTGAAGAGGGCGCGTCCGAGCGTGAGTTCGACGGCGGTGGGGGCATTCGGCAAGCCGGCGTTGGTGAGTGGGGCGTTGGGAGTGCGGACGGCGTTGCGCACCCATTCGCGCAGAGCAGTGAGGGCTGGAACTTTGTTCGGACTGCCGGGCAAAGTGACTGTAACCTGGGGCCGATTGGCATTTGGCAAAGCGAACGCATTGACCGCGGTGGGAGCTACATTGAGGTCTCCGGTGTCGCCGATGAGCAGCCCATGATTTGGGTCCAAGGCGCCGCCGGCCAAGGCACCAGGCCCGGAAACGTTACGAATGTTGGCTTCGAAATCTTCGACTTCATCGAAAATTGCCGAGTAATTCAGCAATCGTTGCTGTGTGCGGTTATGCGGGTTGAAACTCGAGTTAAGCGGCACACTCTTGCGCGGCCCAGCCGCAAATTGCCAAACCACACCGTCGGTTAACCCTTTGAAGTGGCAACTCGAACAAGCTTGCCAGCCTTCGCTTGAGAGCCGGTCGCGCAAGGAGTTGGTGCCGGGGATGGTGTCAAAATTGCCGCGTGAGGAGAAAAACATTTCGGCCCCGACGAGGTTGGTTTCCCCAGCGGCACCCGGCGTGGGCAGATCGGAAGACTGCATCACAGCCAGGACCGTGTCATTGGTGAGATTGATTACTGAAACGTTGCGCGAAACAAAGTTAACCACATAGGCAAGGACGCCGTTGCTGCTAATGACGATACCCTGCGGATTTTTGCCGGCGTTCGCCCCGCTGGTGCTGGGATTGGTCGGATCGTTCAAGTCAATGAAACGGGTAGTGTCGCTATCCACGGTGAAGCTCGGGCTGTCATCGGCCGCGACATTCAATTTCACGAGCACGTCGCTGGCAGCCGAGACCACATAAGCCGCCCCCGTGCCACTTTGGGTCGTAAAGGCCACTGCCCATGGGTTGGCGAAGAAGGTTTTTCTTTTGCCCGGTTCCGGGTCGCGGGCACCCAGATGGAGGTTGGTAGTGCCCAGGTCGGTTGGGGTTGTGGTATTAACCGAGCCGATTTGGTTTAGAAAAGCGTGGGTATCCAGGTTAAAGCGCAATGGTCCCGTGGGCGAGGCAGCGATGTTCGGCAGGTAAGCGCGGTTGCCTCTAATGACAATGCTCTGAAGCTGGTTGGGAAAGGCCAGGGTGTCCGGCGCTGGCGGATTGGTCAGGCCGGGAAACTTGAAACCTGTGATCTGCGATGCCAACTTTACCGTGCGCGCCACTTGATAACCACTAATGTTCGCGGAGGCCGTATTGATATCGAGCACCGCCACCAGGCCCTCCTTTCCGACGTCGTCCCCTTGCCGCCCACCGGCCTTGGTGAACGAGAGGAAGCGGGTTACATAAAGCTTGGTGGGAAAG